>Ga0102591_1000551_pt1 | contig 69196 bp, 65 predicted proteins | sample AraplaCol_mCL_r2_2_FD_76860 | JGI IMG/M metagenome (GOLD analysis project Ga0102591, IMG submission 76860) | Arabidopsis root microbial communities from North Carolina, USA - plate scrape MF_Col_mCL_r2 (SPADES assembly) (version 2) | ecosystem: Host-associated > Plants > Roots > Endosphere... | reverse complement strand
GACGTGCATTAGCGGCTGTCGCTGTACAAGCGGTTGGCCACGGCCGACCGCGCCGAGCAGATCGACGCGATGCTGGAGGAGATCACCGACCGCTTCGGCAAGCTGCCGGCGCAGGGGCAGACGCTGTTCGACACGCACCGGCTGCGCGTGCTGGCCAAGCCCTACGGCGTGATGAAGATCGACGCGGCGCCCAGCGTCATCAACATCAACTTCCGGCCCAATCCGCCGATCGATCCGATGCGCGTGATCGAGCTCGTGCAGAAGAACCGCAACATCAAGCTGGTGGGCAACGAGAAGCTGCGCATCGACAAGGCGCTGACCGATCCCAAGGACCGCGCCCATGCGGTGCGCGAGGTGCTGCGGCTGCTGGGCGCGCCGGTCGCGCAGCCTTGATCAGGCATCACTTGAACTGCTGGAAGACGCCACGCGGATCCACGCGTCCGGGTCAGTGACCCGGATCGAACCGCTTCCTAGACTGACGGCTTCTCAACTGCTGGAGATGCCGATGCATCAGCACACGCCACTTTCACCGCTGATCGACGTCGCTGAATCGATCGAGGCCGCGGCGGCCCGTCAGGCGCGGGAAGACGCGGAGGATGACGCCTGGGAGGCCGAGCGCGACGCCGAGATCGCAGCCAAGGCGCGGGGATGCGCCTACGCGATGACCTGCTTCGACTGCCGCCATCTGCCGCCGGACGAGCGGCTGACGGACCCGAATTCGTTCATCCGCACGATCTGCGAGAGCAAGCGCATCGCGCGCCTCATCGTGCATGCGCGCGAAGGCTGCGAGACCTGCCCGTATCTGCCGGAGAACTACGGCAAGCCGGTGCGGGCCCGCGTGGGCGGACTCGACGATTGGGAAGACGGCCCTGAAGTCGAGCGCATCCGACGCGCGCGATTCGAAGCCTGGGAGGTGCAACATGGCACACGTTGAACCGCTCTACATGCTCGACACCAACATCCTGAGCTACATGATGGATCCTCAAGAGCGGGCGCAGCGCGTCTACTGCGAAGAGCGATTCGCAGCCCTGCGAGGACAGATCGCCATCAGCGTGATCGTTCAGGCGGAGGTCTTTGCCGGGCTTGAGAAGAATCCCTCGCCAGGCAAGGAGCTGCGTCTGCGTGAGTTGATGCGCCGCATCCGAGTCGAGTACCTCAGCCCGGACCTGTGGTTCTCCGATCTCTTCGCTGGCATCAAGGCCTCGCAGGAACGGCGGGGCATGCCCAAGGAGCAGTTCGACATCGCGATCGCTGCGCATGCGATGGCGCTCGACGCCACCTTGGTGAGCGACGACAAGGCGCTGTCGCGCATCGAGGGTTTGAAGTTGGAGTCCTGGAATGTCGCCGGGTTCGTTCACCGGCGGGACGGTGTCGCCGAGCCGGCTGCCGCGTATCGCTCGCAGCGGGACATCGCGGGCCTTGGCCTGAACGTGCCGGCAGCCGCCTGGACGATCTGCGCGCCCGGTGCCAGCTACGCCACGGCCCATGCGCGCTGACGCTCGCCTCGGCGACTGCGCTAAGCTCCCGCCCGTCCCCGCTGGCCGGTCGTACTGACCGCTGGCGGGGACCTTCCGCATTCAAGCCCTGCCCGCCTCCTGCTGCCTGCCGTCCGCATGACCTCCTCAACGTCCCCCGCCCCGCTCTCCCCGCTCGTCCTGCAGGGCCTCACCGCGCCGCTGGCGCTGCGTGACTTCAAGCTCGCCGCCTTCGACATGGACTCGACGCTGATCACGATCGAATGCATCGACGAGATCGCCGCCGCCGCGGGCCGCAAGGCCGAGGTCGCCGCGATCACCGAAGCCGCGATGCGCGGCGAGATCACCGACTTCAAGGACAGCCTGCGCCGCCGGCTGGCGCTGCTGCAGGGCGTTGGCGAGGACGCGCTGGCGCAAGTGCTGCGCGACCGGCTGAGATTCAACCCCGGCGCGCGCGAGCTCTGCGCGGCGCTGAAATCGGCGGGCCTGAAGCTGGTGCTGGTGTCGGGCGGCTTCACCTACTTCACGCGCTTCGTCGCGGCCGAGCTCGGCATGGACTTCGTCCGCAGCAACGAGCTGGAGATCGTCGACGGCAAGTTGACCGGCGGTCTGGTGATGCAGGACTGGGGCGACATCTGCGACGGCGAGGAGAAGCGCCGCATGATGCTGGCCTGCGCCGAGCGCATCGGCGCGACGCCGGCGCAGTGCATCGCGGTGGGCGATGGCGCGAACGACCTGCCGATGATGGGCGCGGCGGGCCTCTCGGTCGCGTACCACGCCAAGCCCAAGGTGCGCGAGCAGGCCATGGTCGCGATCAACGACGGCGGGCTGGACCGGCTGCTCGACGTCCTGCGCTGAGCCGGCCGGCGCGCGGAATCCTCACGCCGGCCGCGGGATCCGGCGCCGCCGAAGGCGGCCGCCACTCTTGAAGCGGCGCGCCAACCCTGCCATGCTCCGCGGGATCACAGGGAGCAGCGATGCGGGAACAGCACGCGACCAGAACCGACGAGCAGGCGTCCATCGACCATCTGCAGCGCGACGTGCTCGAGGCCGTCGCCCTCGGGCGCCCGCTGACGGCCGTGATGGACCTGCTCTGCCGCGCCGTGGAGCGGCTGGCGCCCGAGGTGATCTGCTCAGTGCTGTCGGTCGACGAGGACGGCCGCGTCCATCCGCTGGCCTCGCCCAGCCTGCCGGCCGTGTTCAGCGCCGCGCTGGACGGCTTCCAGATCGGCCCGCAGGCGGGCTCCTGCGGCACCGCTGCCTGGCGCCGCGAGCCGGTCGAGGTCACCGACATCGCGAGCGATCCGCTCTGGGCCGATTTCCGCGCGCTCGCATTGCCACACGGCCTGGCCGCCTGCTGGTCGACGCCGATCCTGCTGGGCGCCGATCAGGTGGTCGCGACCTTCGCGCTCTATTACCGGGAGCCGCGCGGCGCGGCCCCCTTCCACCGCCGCATGGTGCAGGCCTGCGCCCAGCTGTGCCAGATCGCCTTCATGCACGACCGCCACCAGCGCGAGATCGAGCGCCTGGCCTACTTCGACGGCGTCACCGGCCTGCCCAATCGCACGCTGCTGGCCGACCGCGCGCGGCAGACGCTGCTGCTGGCCTCGCGCGCCGGCTCGCCGGCCGCGCTGCTGCTGCTGGACATCGACCGCTTCAAGACCGTCAACGACTCGCTGGGGCATGCGGTCGGCGACGAGGTGCTGCGGCACATCTCGCGGCGTCTGCTGGGCGCGCTGCGCGACAGCGATTCGCTGGCGCGCCTGGGCGGTGACGAGTTCGTCGCGCTGCTGCCGGGCTGCAGCGCCGAGGACGCGATGCATGTCGCCGGCAAGCTGCGCGCCGCGCTCGAGGCGCCGATCCCGCTCGACGGCAGCCATGCCCGCGTGCAGATGACCGCCAGCATCGGCGTGTGCGCCTTCCCCAAGGACGGCCAGGACCTGGACCAGTTGCTGAAGAACGCCGACATCGCGATGTACGAGGCCAAGCGCGCCGGCCGCGACTGTGCGCGCTTCTTCCTGCATGCGATGAACCAGGCGCTGGATGAGCGGCTCGACATCGAGGCGGCGCTGCGCCAGGCGCTGTCGCAGCAGCAGCTCCAGCTGCACTTCCAGCCCAAGGTCCGTCTCTCGGACCGGGGGCTGGTGGGCGTCGAGGCGCTGCTGCGCTGGCACGACGCCCAGCGCGGCTGGGTGCCGCCGGACCGTTTCATCCCGGTGGCCGAGGAGAGCGGCCTGATCAACGCCCTCGACGCGTGGGTGCTGGAGCAGGCCTGCGCGCAGCTCGCGCAGTGGCGCGCGGCCGGCGTGGCGGTGCCTGGTCTGTCGGTCAACGTGTCGCCGCAGCGCTTCCACCAGGACGACGTCGCGGCGCATGCGCGCGCGCTGCTGGCCCGTCACGGACTGGCCGCGTCCGACCTGACGCTGGAAGTCACCGAGCGCCTCATGCTCGACGACACCAGCCGCCCGCGCGAGCAGCTGCAGCACCTGCATGAGATGGGCGTCGGTGTGTCGGTGGACGACTTCGGCACCGGCTATTCGAGCCTGAGCTACCTGAAGCGCTTGCCGGTGACCGAGCTCAAGCTGGACAAGAGCTTCGTGCGCGACCTGGAACACGACGCCGATGACCGCGCGCTGTCGAGCGCCGTGATCGGCATCGGGCGCTCACTCGGACTGACGGTGGTCGCGGAAGGCGTCGAAACCGAGGGCCAGCGCGAGATCCTGGTCGGCCTGGGTTGCGACGACGCCCAGGGGTGGCTGTTCGGCAGACCGATGGCGGCGGAGGCGCTCGCGGGCTGGATGCGCGAGCGAGCGCCGGCGCCGGGCGAGTGATCGAGGGCGGCGGGCCGCCATCACCCCGCCGGATGCACCGGCTTGGGCGCGATGACGATGCCGTCCTCGTCCGCGTAAAGCCAATCGCCCGGGCGGATCCAGACGCCCTCGATCTGCACCGGCAGGTCGGCCAGACCTTGATCGCGGCGTTCCGTGGGCATCGGTACATGCCCGAGCGCGAACAGCCCGAGCGCGGTGGCGCGCAACTCCTCGAGATCGCGGACGGCGCCATGCACCAGCACGCCGGCCCAGCCGTTCTTCGCGGCGCTGGCGGCCAGGTTGCCGCCCACCAGCGAGCGGCGCAGCGAGCCGCCGCCATCCACCACCAGCACGCGGCCGGCGCCGAAGCTCTCGACCGCGGCCTTCACCTGCGTGTTGTCGTCCAGACAGCGCACCGTCGCCACCGGTCCGGCGAAGCGCGCGAACGCGCCATAGCTGCGATAGAGGCTGCCGGGCAGCCAGCGGGTGTCGCCGCTGGTATCGGCTTTCAAGGAGTCGCAGAGATCGCAGGTGGAGAAGCGGATCGACGGAACGGGCGTGGTCATCTGGAGACTCCTGGAGGATCGCGGACGGTGTGGCGCGAGCGAGGGCTCAGGCGGGCGCTTGCACCTCGATGCGCTCGCCATTGAACTCGACGACCTGGCCGGCGCGGATCTTGGCCGTCTTGCGCAGCTCGATCTGGCCGTCGACGCGCACCTGGCCTTCGGAGATGAAGTGCCGGGCCTCGCCACCGCTGCCGGTCAGCGCGGTGGCCTTGAGCAGCTTGTCGAGTTCGATGAAGTCGCCGCGCAGGGCGAAGGGAATGGCGGATGCGGACATAGCCGCCGATTCTCCGTCAGCTGCCTTGTCTCTTGAGCGCCGCGTCGCGGATGCTGCTGAGCGTGGCGCGGCTGGTGGAGATCTCGACCGGCAGCTTCAGATGGATCAGCGTCGGCGACTGCAGCACGATCGCCTGGCGCAGCGCGGGCTCGACCTCCTCGGTGCGGGACGCGCTGAACGCCTGCCAGCCGAAGGCCCGCGCCATCGCGGCGAAGTCGGGGTTGTGCAGGTCGCTGCCGCTGACGCGGCCGGGGTATTCACGCTCCTGATGCATGCGGATCGTGCCGTAGCTGCCGTTGTCCACGACCAGGCAGATCAGCCGCCGCGCGCCGTGGGCCATCGCCGTGGCCATCTCCTGGCCGGTCATCAGGAAGTCGCCATCGCCGGCGATGTTGACGACCCAGCGCTCGCGCTGCAGCAACGAGGCCGCGACCGCCGCCGGAAAGCCATAGCCCATCGCGCCGCTGGTGGGCGCGAGCTGCGTGCGCCCGCCCTGGTGCAGCGCGGTGTAGCGATGGAAGCGGTGCAGCCAGCCGCTGTAGTTGCCGGCGCCGTTGGTGAAGATCGTGTCGGCCGGCAGCAGGCGGTCCAGCAGGTGCATCACCTCCGCGAGGTCCATGGGCCCGACGGGCAGCGCCTGCTGGTTGCGCTGGTAGTCCGCATGGGCCGCGCGGGCCCATTCGAGCCAGGGCAGGTCCTCGCCGCCGCCGGGCGGGTGCAGTTGCTGCAGCGCGAGCGCGGCGCCGCTCATGCTGGCCTGGATCATCTGGTCGGCCGCGTAGACGCGGCCCAGTTCCTCCGGCCCGGCGTGGATGTGCACGAGCTGCTGGGCCGGCCGCGGGGCCTTCAGCAGCGTGTAGCCGCCGGTGGTCATCTCGCCCAGGCGCGGGCCGATGGCCAGGATCAGGTCCGACTCGCCGATCCGCCTGGCGAGGGCTGGATTGATGCCGATGCCGACGTCGCCGGCGTAGAACGGGTCGCGGTTGTCGTAGAGGTCCTGGAAGCGGAAGGCGCAGCCGACCGGCAGTTGCCAGGCATGGGCGAAGTCCTGCAGCGCGGCGCAGGCTTGGGCGGTCCAGCCGCCGCCGCCAGCGATGACGAACGGCCGCTGCGCGGCTTCGAGCCGGGCCTGCAGCTCGACGAGATCGGCCGGCGCGGGCCAGGCCACGGCCGGCTTGGCGCGCGGCAGCACGGGCGCGCCGGTGGGCTGCGTGAGCATGTCCTCGGGCAACACCAGCACCACGGGGCCGGGGCGTCCCTGGGTCGCGGTGTGGAAGGCGCGCGCCACGTATTCGGGCAGGCGATGCGGGTCCTGGACTTCGCCGACCCACTTGGCCATGCCCAGCGTGCCGGGGCCGAACATCTGGCGGTAATCGACTTCCTGGAAGGCCTCGCGGTCGCGCTGGTCCGAGGCGACCTGGCCGATGAACAGGATCATCGGCGTCGAGTCCTGGAAGGCCGTGTGCAGGCCGATGCTGGCGTTGGTGGCGCCGGGGCCGCGGGTGACGAAGCAGATGCCGGGGCGGCCGGTCAGCTTGCCCTGGGCCTCGGCCATGAACGAGGCGCCGCCCTCCTGCCGGCAGGCCACGAAGCGGATGCGTTCGCGGTGCTCATGGAAGCCGTCGAGGACGGCCAGATAGCTTTCGCCGGGGACTCCGAAGACATCGGTGATGCCTTGTTCGATCAGCGCCTCGACAAGCGCGTGACCGGCGGGACGGGAGACGGTGCGGTGCTGGTCCATGGCCGCCGACTGTAGCGAGCACGCCGCCCATTGCAAGCAAACCCCATGTCCCTTGTTGCGGCGCGGACGCGCCGCGCGAAGCGGACCGGCCTCGATCGGTGGGATTCGCCGCCGCGATCCCTCGTGCAAGTCATTCAGGGTCAGGACTTGCCGGCAACGCCCTTGGTACCGTGTAGAGCACACCCGCGACGCTCAATCCGCCGAAGGTGCGGGCGATCAGCGCTTCCCCTGCCTCACCAGGCTCGCCGCCGCGATGCCCATCAGCAGCGCGATCGACGCGCCGAAGAACACCGCGTTGCTCCACTGCCGGTCCATCAGCGCGCCGAACACCGGCGCGGCCACCGCGAAGCCGGTGTCCAGCCCCGAGTACACCGTGCCATACACCCGCCCCGTCGCGCCCGGGGGCGCCGCGCGCTTGATCAGCATGTCGCGCGAGGGCCCCGCCAGCCCCGTGCCGAAGCCCGCCGTCGCCGCCGCGATCAGCGCCGCCGTGGCCGGCAGCCAGCCCGTCGCCGTCAGCGCCAGCAGCGCCGCCGCCACGAACATCGCGCCAGCGATGTTGCGCTCCAGGTTCTGCGACTTCGCCACCAGGAAGCCGCCCACGATCATCCCCGCCGCGCCCGCCAGCATGTAGCCGGTCACGACGAAGGCGGTGCTCGCCAGGCTCACGCCGTACATCGCGGACAGCGCCGGCGACGCGAAGCTCTGGATCGCGCTCAGCGCCGAGGTCGTGAAGAAGAAGAACGAGAAGCACAGCCACACCGATGGCAGCTTCAGGAAGGCCATCGGGTGCTCTCCGGCCGGCGCCTTCGCGCCCGCCTTCTCATGCCCCCACGAGCCTTGGCTGTCGTCGATCGCGTCGCGCTTGAAGGCCAGCAGCGCGATCACGAACAGCGCCCAGCACGCCGTCGCCACATAGCCCAGCCGCCACTGGCCGGTGGCCTCGTGCATCGTGATCAGCAGCACCGGCGCCACCGCCCAGCCCAGGTTGCCGGTGATGCCGTGCACCGAGAACGCATGCCCCAGCCGCTGCTGCGAGACCCGCTTGTTCAGGATGGTGAAGTCCACCGGATGGAACGGTGAATTGCCCAGCCCCGCCAGCGCCGCGGCCAGCGCCAGCCCCGCGAAGCCCTGTGCCGTGCCCGCCGCCAGCGACGCCAGCACGAAGCAGCCCAGCGCCACGAACAGCACCGGCCGCGCGCCGGTGCGGTCGACCAGGAAGCCCGACAGCGCCTGCCCCACGCCCGAGATGACGAAGAAGATCGTCACCAGCAGGCCAAGCTCCGAATAGCTCAGGCCGAACTCCCGCATGAACACGGGGAACAGCGGCGGCAGCAGCATGTGGAAGAAGTGCGAGGTCCCGTGCGCCAGGCCGATCAGGCTGATGGTCTGGATGTCTCGCTTGGCGCTCTGCGCGGCATTCGGCGCGAGGCCGTCCGCGGTGGTGGTGGCGGTGTTCATGGCCGAGATGGTGACAGGGCCGCCGCGACGGAATTACGATAGCCGGACAAGTTCTGTCGAATTTCCGCCACCAGCCCCGCAACAGCTCCGCCATGAGACGCACCGCTGCCCCGCGCCGCCCCCCTTCGGGCCTGATCCACCCGCCCGGCCGCGCCAGCGTGCCGCCGCTGGACCCGCGCCGCTACGCGCCGAGCAGCCAGCGGCCGGTGCGCGCCAAGTCGCGCTCGATGGACGGGAACATGGACATCCAGGCGCATTTCCACACCTGGGGCCAACTCGTGTTCTCGGTCTCGGGCGTGGTGCGGGTCAGCACCGACCGCGCAACCTTCCTGGTGCCGCCCTCGCGCGCGGTGTGGATCCCGCCCGGCGTGGTCCACGCCGTCACCGCCGTCGAGCGCTGCGAGCTGCGCACGCTCTACCTGTGGACCGCGCCCGGCGACGAGGCGGTGTGGGCGGAGAACCGGGTGCTCGAGGTCTCGCCGCTGCTGCGCGAGCTGGTGCTGCAGCTCGCGCGCGAGGAGCTGCAGAACGAGGACGCGGTCAAGGACCGCGAGGTCTGGATCGGCCGGCTGATCCTGGACGAGATCGGCCGCGCCCGCAGCCTGCAGCTGGGCGTGGCGCTGCCGTCGGACAAGCGGCTGCGCAAGCTGTGCGAGGCCGTGCTGGCCGCGCCGATGCGCCACGCCAGCCTGGACGACTGGGCGGCCGAGGTCGGCGCCAGCGCGCGCACCGTCTCGCGGCTGTTCCGCCAGGAGCTGGGGAGCAGTTACGCGCAGTGGCGCCAGCAGGCGCTGCTGGCCGAGGCGCTGCGCCTGGCGGCGCAGAGGAAGCCGATGCAGCTGATCGCGGCGGAGCTCGGCTATGCCAGCGCCAGCGCCTTCACCGCGATGGTCACGAGGACGGTCGGCATGCCGCCAAGCCGGTTTTTCGGCCAGACCTAGAATCCGCGCCCATGGATCAGGTTCTGTACGACTTCGCCCGCCAGGACGCGGATGGCGCCACCTGCACCGCCCACGCCTGGGCCAAGGTGCCGGCGCCGTTGACGCCCAGCCAGCGCCAACAACTCAAGGCCCGCGCGGCCGAACTGCTCAAGGCCAAGGGGGCGGTGCTGGTCGCCCATTACTACGTCGATGGCGACCTGCAGGACCTGGCGCAGGAAACGGGCGGCATCGTCTCCGATTCGCTCGAGATGGCGCGCTTCGGGCGCGATCACGCGGCGCGGACGCTGGTCGTGGCGGGCGTGAGGTTCATGGGCGAGAGCGCCAAGATCCTCAGCCCCGAGAAGCGCGTGCTGATGCCCGACCTGGACGCGACCTGCTCGCTCGACCTGGGCTGCCCGGCCGAGGACTTCGCGGCCTTCTGCGACGCGCATCCGGATCGCACCGTGGTCGTCTACGCCAACACCAGCGCCGCCGTGAAGGCGCGCGCCGACTGGATGGTCACCAGCTCCTGCGCGCTGGAGATCGTGTCCGAGCTCAAGGCCCGCGGCGAGAAGATCCTGTGGGCACCGGACCGGCACCTGGGGCGCTACATCCAGGAGCAGACCGGCGCCGACATGCTGATGTGGAACGGCGCGTGCATCGTGCATGACGAGTTCAAGGGGCTGGAGCTCGAGCTGCTGCGCGAGCAGCATCCGGACGCGATGATCCTGGTCCATCCGGAATCCCCGGCCGCGGTGGTGGCGCAGGCGGACGTGGTGGGCTCGACCTCGGCGCTGATCAAGGCAGTGGTCGAGGGGAAGGCGCGCGAGTACGTCGTGGCGACGGACAAGGGCATCCTGCATGCGATGCGCCAGATGGCGCCGGGCAAGGTGCTGATCGAGGCGCCGACGGCGGGGAACAGCGCGTCGTGCAAGAGCTGCGCGCATTGCCCGTGGATGGCGATGAACGGGCTGCAGGGCATCGTCGACTGCCTGGAGCGCGGCACCGGCGAGATCTTCGTCGAGGAGCCGACGCGGGCCCAGGCGCTGTCGTGCATCGAGCGCATGCTGGATTTCACGGCGCGGCTGAAGGCGCGCAAGGCGCAGGCCGGCGCGATGGTGCCGGGCATCGGCGCCGCCTGAAGGCGGCTGGCCCGCACTCCGGTCTCTCTGCGGAGACCTCTCTCCGCTCTCTCGGGCCTCTCCCCGCGCTCCCCTCACGCGAACAAGGGTCGCCGGGGGGGCTTTTCATTTGCGCGAGGGCGCGCGATGCTGTGACCCATCCCCGGTCACCATCCCCGGTCAATCCGCAGGACCCGCCCATGGACTTCTCCTCGCTCTACAACCACCACGAACGCGAAGTCTTCGCCACCGTGCTGGCCACCGCCAAGGACTACCCCGCGATCGACGGCAACAACGAGCTGCTGGTCGACGTCGCCTGCGTCGCCCTGAACCGGCTCCCGCCGCGCTACATCCGGCACGAGGTCGACTACTCGTTCTACCTGACCGAGCAGGAGCGGCTGGACGTCGACGCCGCGATCAAGGAAGCCGTCGGCTACGCCTTCAACTTCGTGCAGGCCCGCACCGACCTGCGGACCAAGCAGCGCTAGCGCGCGTCGCCGGCGCGTCTTGAGCGCGGCGTCATCGCGGCGTCATCGCGCCGTCATCGCGTCTTCAACGCGTATTGCCGTTGCGCACCAGCACCGTCGGCAAGCTGGCGGGCAGCGTGCGCGGATAGTCGCGGCTGTAGTGCAGCCCGCGGCTTTCATGCCGCAGCAGCGCCGAGCGCACGATCAGCTCGGCGCAGTCGACCAGGTTGCGCAGTTCGAGCAGGTCGCGGCTGACGCGGAAGTTGGCGTAGTAGTCATCGATCTCGGCGCGCAGCAGGTCGATGCGATGCAGCGCGCGTTCCAGCCGTTTGGTCGTTCTGACGATGCCGACGTAGTTCCACATCAGCAGCCGCAGCTCGTCCCAGTTGTGGGCGATCACGACCTGCTCGTCGGCGTTTTCCACCTGGCTCTCGTCCCAGGCCGGCAGCGGCGCGGGCTCGGGCTCGGGCTGGGCCAGGATGTCCGTGGCGCAGCCGCGGCCCAGCACCACGCATTCCAGCAGCGAGTTGCTCGCCAGGCGGTTGGCGCCATGCAGGCCGGTGTAGGCGGTCTCCCCGACGGCGTAGAGCCCCGGCAGATCCGCGCGGCCGTGCAGGTCGGAGACGACCCCGCCGCAGGTGAAGTGCACCGCCGGCACCACCGGGATGGGCTGGCGCGCGATGTCGATGCCCAGCGCCAGGCAGCGCGCGTGGATGGTCGGGAAGTGCTCCTTGAGGAAGGCCTCGCCCAGGTGGGTGGCGTCCAGCCACACATGGTCCAGGCCGTGCTTCTTCATCTCGAAGTCGATGGCCCGGGCCACCACGTCGCGCGGCGCCAGCTCGAGCCGGTCGTCATGCGCGGCCATGAAGCGCGTGCCGTCGGGCAGCTTCAGATGACCGCCCTCCCCGCGCAGCGCTTCCGTGATCAGGAAGCTGCGTTCCTGCGGGTGGTACAGGCAGGTCGGGTGGAACTGGATGAACTCCATGTTGGCGACGCGGCAGCCGGCGCGCCAGGCCATCGCGATGCCGTCGCCCGTCGATGTGTCCGGGTTGGTCGTGTAGCGGTAGACCTTGCCGGCGCCGCCGGTGGCCATCACGACGGCGCGCGCGGCGATCGCCTCGACGCGCTGCGCGTCCATGTCGAGCGCGTAGATGCCGTAGCAGCGTGACGGCTCGTCGCGCTGCACGTGCCGCGACGTGATCAGGTCCAGCGCCATCCAGCGCTGGCGCAGTTCGATGTTGGGATGGGCGCGGGCCTTGTCCAGCAGCGCGTCATGGATGGCCTTGCCGGTCGCGTCGGCCGCGTGGGCGATGCGGCGCACCGCATGGCCGCCCTCGCGGGTCAGGTGCAGGCCCAGCGGGCCGCGCTCGTCGGGCGTGAAGGGGACGCCCTGCGCGACCAGCCAGCCCACGGCGTCGGCGCTGCACTCGGCGATGTGGCGGGCGGTGACCTCGTCGACGAGGCCGGCGCCGGCTTCCTGCGTGTCACGCACATGGCTGTCGATGCTGTCGTCGGAGCCGAGCACGCCGACGATGCCGCCCTGGGCCCAGGCGGTGGCGGCCTCGGTGAGTTCGCGCTTGGCCAGCACGATGACCGGCACGCGGTCGGCGAGGTGCAAGGCCACCGTCAATCCGGCCAAGCCGGCCCCCACGATCACCACGGGCGCCAGCGCGGCATCGGTCCGAACAGCTGCTGTCATCGTCATCGCCCGGTCGTTGGGGCGTCATCGCCAGGAAGCCGCGGATTCTACGAGCGGCGAACCGGCGGCGCCGGGGCCGCCCTACGCTGACGGCCGTGGCCGGGCTAGAAGACCGGCCGTTCCCCGGCCAGCACGCGCAGGTCGTCGAGCAGCTTGAGCTGTTCATGCGCCTTGTCGTAGAAGCCGTCGGCGCCGTGTTTTTCGCAGAGCGTGCGATAGAAGTCGGGATCGCGGCTGCTGAGCACCCAAAGCTTGCCGGTGTAGCCGCCCTGGCGGGCGCGGCGCAGCACATGCATGCCGGAGCCGACCGGAAGGTTCAAGTCGACCAGGACGACGTCGGGTTTGAGCGCCGCGATCGCCTGCACGGCGTCTTCCTCGCTGTCCGCGTAGCCGACGACATCGACGAAGGACAGGCCCTCGAAGAGCCGCAGGAATTGCGTGCGGACGAACTCGGAATCCTCGACGAGCAGAACTCGCATGCCCTCCCTTTCAATGACGCTGGATCGATCGCCGCATTCTGGCGCGGCGGCGAAGGGCCGGAAGGCGACAGGGGCGTCGAGATCGCAACGGGGCGTATCGACTGCGGACCTGCGGTGCGAGGTTCGCGCGCGTCAGAAGGCGGCGGCGATCGCGGAGCACAGGCCGCCGAGTCCGGCGGCCGAGGCGAGGAAGGTGACATCGCGCCGCTCGCTGCCGCCCTTCCAGGCCATCAGGGCGACGAGGGCCAGCGTGAGGGTGAACAGAAGGCCGGCGATCACGGGGGAACTGAGCTCGTTCAAGGCGACTCGATGCGGGAGTGGACGGGAGGCGGCAGTGTGGGCGGCCGGCCGCATCCGCTCAAGATCGAGTTTTCATCGGGCAACTTCGGCTTTGACGAGGGCTACGGCCTCGCGGCGCTAGCCTCTGCTTTGAGGCGGCTGACAGGCAAGTACTCCGGGGGGAGAAACATCAATCCCATTTCACGAGCCATGTCAGTCAGCGAATTTACGCGGTGAAGGAGTTGGCGCAAAAGGCGAAAAGAGCTTGACCGACCTAGCAGGCTGCTGAAATACCTCGCCGGACGCCTCGAAAGTGGTCCAATTCGATCTCCAACTTTCAGGATACCGAGTCCTTCAATTGAAAAATGGTTTATGTCGGCGACATCTAAATGATCGGTCCGAAAGGACGTCGAAAAGGCCGCGAAGGTTTTGGGAGCCGGCGTCTGCATCTGGCATAGATCGGGGGTTGTTCACGTAGCTGTTGAATGCTCTGATCTCGAAGCCAATTCAGACGTGGGAGCCTCCAGCCATGCCATGGATTCCAAGAAGATCCGATCGTCGCCTGCCTTCAAGTTGAAAGTGCTTGCCAAACCATCCAGGGCATTATTTGCTTGAACTGCGACTTCCATGCCTTGCAGTATCAACCATCGTCTGAAATCCTTGAACGAGTCATCCCCCAAGGGCTGACCACAAACCAAACCGCCAACAGTCCAAACGGCCGGGTCGTCAAGCATTGAAACTGCTTCTCCGAACTCCCTGGCGACCTCAATTCGCTCATGCTTCGGCAGTTGATCGAACTCAACTTCCAAACAGATCAAATCCGGAAGCTCAGTGGTTCTCGCGCATTTTCCGAGCCGACCCCAAAGATGATCAAACACGTCAACTCCTTTGCTCAATGGCATTCGAAGCACACTCTGGAGAACCACTCTCTATACTTGCCATAACGAACAGTCGCACTATCCGGGTTCTTCCGATCTTTGCCAAAAGGTCGAAGTGCCACGATCTCGCGAGCTTCCGCACTCTCGCATTCAGAACGGGTCGAGTACTCGTGGACCGACGTGAAGGTGAGTGGGCAGCGAGCCTAGCCATCGACAACAAGAGCCGTGGCAGTGGCGCTCATTTCTCAGCCCCTCCGAAAAGAGGCTCCATTCGATCTGCACTCAGTCTGCAGAGCAATTTGGACGCGGAGTAATCTAGAAATGACATCCAGATCACAGCGTCTGCCTCCCCATGAATCAGATCTTCGAAGTTCAAGCATTCCAGGAAAACATCGATCTCCGCGCGAAGAGTAGTCTTTGGTCGCTGGTACGCCGCCTTTAGTACGCGCAAGAGTTCGGGATTAGCCCCTTTCCCGGACTTGTGATAGTCAAACCACGATTGGTGAATCTGCCAAGCGCTGAGTTCCTCATTGCCTGCCGCCTCGAAGTAGGCGAGGTAGATATGGAGATTGAGATCCAACTCTGAACGAACGTCTTCAACGTCGTATTGTCGCGCCGCGTCTTCAAGAATATCCCGAAGAAAGGCCAGACGACCATCGATGTCGGCAACGTCCTTCTCGCTGAGTTGCTGCTCAAATGAGGTCCACAAGGAGATATTCAGCATGCTTTACTCTGGTATGGGTTCTTTGGCCGCCCGTTCCCACTCCGGCAACTGAGCAGGTAGCGTTTTGCAATGATGTCGCACACGATTAGTTGCTTTCTGCAAAGCGACTTGCAGCTGTTTGACCGCCTTGGCATGACCCGGATCTCTACCCCGGGTTCCACCTGTCTCATATTGCGGCAAGCGCTTTGTAGTCAGTTTCCAGTATGCATTTGAAGCGTCAACGATGGCTTGTCGGCATAGATCATTGCAGTCGTCGGGAAAGACAATCGGCGGCGGTAAAACGATGGGCCGCGGCGTCATTCCAGCAGCGTTGCATTCCGCAGCATTTGCAGGACTCGAATAACAGGCTTGTAGTGAGGTTTGCAGACCAAACCGGTCCCAGTAAATCAAAGGGGACGAAAGAGCATACGCATACGTATTGATGCCACCATCCAGCCCTATTGGATCACTCTGAACATACCGTCCAGTCGTTCCATCGTAGTCCCGGAAGTAGTTGTAGTTCAGCCCCGACTCACTGTCGTAATACTGCCCCGGGAAGCGCAGATTGAACGTGATCGGCGAGAGCCCCGCCGGCGCCTGCTCCGGCTGTGTCGTGCCAAAGGGCTCGCTGATCCAGCGCCAGCGTGCGGCACCGGTCTTGTCGATGAGCACCCGCGGTGCGTCCAGATGATCCGAGTACGCGAGCAGAGGCAGCGGGGACGCCACCGATCCAACGATCACCGCCACCGGCGTGTCGCCCAGCCAGACGAACTCCTGCACGACCCCTGCGGTGTTGTACTCGCCCAGCAGATGCCCCTGCTGGTCGTACGCGAAGTCCCGCAGTCCCGCGCTGTGCTCCTTGTGCACCCGCTGTCCGCCGGCGTCGTACTGGTAGGTCGTCGTCAGGCTGTTCTTGGTGAGCGTGCCCAGCCGGTTGTCCAGCCGGTACGTCGTCGTGTAGGCGAGGCCCGTGTCGCTCAGCGTGTTGCCCGCCGCGTCGTAGCCGAAGCTGCGCGTGGGGTTGGCGATGCTCGTGAGCCGGTTGCTGTTGCTGGCCGTCGTGTAGGTCCGCGTCGCGGCGTTGAGCTTGACGCTGGTCCGGTTGCCATTGGCGTCGTAGCCGATGGTCCAGGAGTTGGCGGGCGTGACGATGCCGGTGAGCCGGCCCATCTCGTCGTAGCTGAAGCTCTGGTTCATCGCCTGGGCTTCGGCGGTCACCTGGCCCGTCGTCGCGTCCAGGTGTGTATAGCTAACGATGCGATCGGCCGCGTCGTAGGTGATGTCGCGCACCACCGAGCCCAGCGGGTAACGGACCAAGCGTCCGTATTGGTCGTAGACCCGCTCCTGCGCTTTGGCGCCGGAGTTCAGCTGCATCTGCCAGCTTTGGACTGCGCCGAAGGACATCCACTGGATCTGGCTGATCAGCGGGCTGGCTGTGCTACTGGCGTCCTTGGCCAGGCTCATGCTGACCGGCACGCCGTTGGCATAGGCGATGGTCAGCACGCGTCCCGAGGGGTACGTGATGCTGGTGAGGTGCCCTGCGAGGTCGTAGCCGTAGCGCGTCGTGAGCACAACGGAGCCAACGGTCTGGATCACGCTGGTCACCCGGCCGAAACCGTCGTAGCCGTACTTCGTATTTCCTGCCGGACTGGTGGCTGTGGTGAGACGGCCGATACCGGCGCCGAAGGTGTCTCCCGTCTGGTCGTAGGTCCACGAGTAGCTCAGCGTCGGCTGACCGCTCTTGGTGTAGACCGCCGAGGTCATCCGGTCCAGGTCGTCGTAGACGTAGGTGCCAAGCACGCCGCGGCTGTCGGTCCGCGTGAGCAGGTTGCCGTTCGCGTCGAAGGTGCTGTTGGCGGTGCCGGTGTCGGGGCTGGTGAGCTGGTTCAGGTCGCCCAGGCCGTTGCGCTGGTAGGAGGTCACGAGCTGCCTTGGATCCGTGACCTGCTTGAGCTGATCGAGTCCGTCGTAACCCAGCGTCGTCACGCCGTTGCGGGCATCGGTGTTGGTCTTCACGCGATCGAGCGCGTCATACGCATTCGTCGTCGCGAAGCCAAAGCCAGAGACACCTTTGGCCTTGATGACCTTGGTTGGATTGCCCTTGGCGTCGTACTCGTAGTCCGTCACCGGCGCCGGCGAGACCGGCGGTGGTGGCAGCGTCGCTGCGTGAGCGATCGATGCGATCGCAGTGATGCCTGCGGCGATCGCGGACGCGATCGCGCTCCGGCACTTCGTGTGCCTGTCTTGTTTCTTCATGACTTACTCCCTGCCCGTCGTCTGCTGTGCGCGGCTCAGCGCGTCGTACACGCGGCTCATGGCCCGTTGCAGCGCGCCTTGCGGATCCTTGGCGACCTCTTGCGTCCGATTGCCACTGGCATCAAGCGTGTACTCGATGCGATTGCCCAGCGAATCGGCCACGGCGACCAGTCGGTGCGCGTCGTCGTACTCGTAGGTCACGAAGCTGTTGTCTGGCTGCGTGGTCTTCTTCAGCAAGCCGGTGGGCCAGTACTCGTAGCCGGTCACCGCGCCTTGCGTCGTCGTCGACAGCAGGCGCTGGCGGGCGTCGTATGCGTAGGTCGTCGAGATGCCATTCGTGTCGATCATCTCCAGCGGCTGCCCGTACGCGTTGTAGCGCGGGAACTGCGTCAGATGGCCGAGCACGTTGCTCGTCGATTGAAGGTCACCCATCGTGTGATCGGCCGTCGTGTCGGCGTAGTACACGTTGGTCGCGACCACCTTGCCCAGCGGGTTCTTCTCGGTGAGCACCTGGCCCACCGCGTTGTACGTCCAGCTCGTCGCGCGTGCGGCCACACCGCTTTGCGCTGTTGCGTTGAAGCCTTGTGCGCCAGTCTCATCGGTCGTTGCCTGCTCGACGAGCTTGCACAGCACGACGATGGGCTTGCCGTCCGGCAGCTTCGCTTCAGCCGGCGCGCAGCTCGCGATCGCGCCGCCATTGAACGGATCCGGCTGACCGTTGTAGACCTGCGTCGTGATGCGACGCGGCTCGGCCGTCTTCGTGGCCAGGCGCCAGTCCGGATGCCATTGCGAACTGACCATCCGCGCGCCTGCCGGAACCGTTCCGCCCAGCGCACCCGCGCAGGCCGTGCCGGTCGCCAGGCCTTCCACGCGCACCGTCTCCAGGTTGCGCGTCAGGTCGAACGTCGCGCAGCGGCGGCTGCCGTTGGGATCGTCGTACTGCACAACGTTCAGGTTGGCATCCAGCACGCGGTGCTGCGCCGACACCGCACCGCCATTGGTGCCTCCGCGCAACTTGTCCGTCCACTTGACGCTGCCGAAGGCGCCGCCGGCCGACAGCGTCTCGACGTCTCCATTCGGATAGGTCACGCGGACGTCCTGCGGCAACTGCAGGTAATGGTCCCGCCACAGCTTCTGATTCGAGTCGTCGTAGTGCTCGGCCACCTTCCATTGCGGCGGCATCCCCCAGGTCGCCGAGTAGGTGTCAATCCCGAGCGCTCGCGCCGTGGACACCGCGCGTCCGGCATCGTCATACGCGTAGGTGCCGGCACGCGCGCGGTTCTCGTCGAGGTACCCGGTGAGCGCCCAGGCGTGCCGAGCGTCCTCGTACAGGAAGGTTCTGGCCGCCGCATCCGCGAAGGTCAAGCCGGACAGCCGGCCCCGCCCGTCATAGTCGAACAGGACCTTCGTGCCGGGCCCTTCGATTCGAGACAGCCGGAAGTCGGAACTCGCCAGCTTGAGGTACTTGAGCGCTTGGACGCGCCCCGTCTGGTCGGTCAACGCGACGGGCAGGCCGTCAACGTCCGGCGCGTCACCGATCACCTGCGCCCCGCCGCTGCGCGTCACGTCGATATAGGCCCCGGCAATCGACGACAGCCGTGTCAACCGGCCGACCACGTCGTATCGCTCGATGACCATCGCCTCGGCATCGACGTACAGATAGCCGTCTGCCACCGGGACCAACCGATCGTTCACCGACGGCGACGCGGCCGCGAAGCTCGATCCCGAAGCCTGGAAGCTGACCCAATTGCCGTTGCCGCGCATGACGTTGATGAGCTTTGCCGGCCCGCTGCTGTCCTTGTGCACGTCGGTGAAAAGGCGGCGCTCGAAACTGGCCTTCCAGTCCTCCCCAAGAAGCGAGGAGTCGGACCGGACAAAGGGCTGCCCGCCATCCGCGTACGGCACTCGCCGGGCGGAGTTGAACGTCACCTTCAGCGGCAGCCACGACAGCCGCCCCAGTTCCACCGGCTGGAGCTTGGCCCCCGTCAGCGCGACGATGGGATTGCCATGACAGGCATCACAGTCCGTCTGGATGTACCTGTCCGTCACCGGTTTGCACGAGTTCGCCTCCGGGACATAGACGCCTTCGTCACAGACGCACTCTCCGCTTTCCGCTTCGTAATGCGATTGGGGGACCGTGCTGCAGATCTTCAGGAACTGAGCAACATGGTTGCGGACGTCGGCGACAGCCGGGCCTTGGCAGGTATAGCCCGAGTCGGTGGGCACATATTGCGAAACCATCTGCGTCGACTGGAACGGGCAGTTCGATGAAGCGCTGAACCACGAAGTCGACGTCGTGCACGCGCCCGGCGAATAGGTCGCTGGCGTCGAGCATGGCGAAGGGTTGAGGCAATGGGCGCTCGCGAAGGCGATGGCCCGGCCGAACATGGCATCGGGCTCGCTTGGACGGCCGCTCCGTCCGAAGACGTCCCAGTACCCCCAATTGATTGGATTCCGAGCAATGCCGTCTCCGGAATCAGCATCGCAGGCGCGGGGTTGAAAACCCACGGATCCTGGTCGATCCACGGGATTCCAGTCCCGCGGGATGTAGCGGTCGTAGGCCAGTGCCGCCGGCGCCATCAAGGTGAGCCAAAGGCACGCGAGAAGAGCATGGAATGACCGGGCCATGGCCGTCCGGTCCGTCGGTAGGGAGAGCATGCGACTGAGCTTCCTGAAAGTGAATGAGCACCAGGAAGCCACGCGCACGCCCACGGCACGCGCCATCTCTCGTCTGACCGGCGAGCGTCTATCGCGCCCGGCGCCGGATCAGCCTCTCTCCCTGATTGAACAGCGCGCGATTCTGCATGACGGAAACAACGATGCAGATGACTGCTGAACTGTTTCAGGTCCCACCGAGGCATCACGGGTGGCTGGCGCCGGCCCAGCCTTTGCCCTGCCGGGCATGTCGACGGCTTTCGGCCTACACGTCGCAGCGCTGAATGACCGGTGTCGCGTATTCGTGGCCGACGACGGCGCGGGCGAACAGATAGTTCTCCCTGGCCTGCTCGCTGAGCTGGTCGAGCGTGACCTGGCCGTGCTCGTCGCACGGGAAGGACAGGCCGCGGCCCGCGTGGAAGAGGGATTCGAACCGCAGCAGGTAGCGGCCCTGTCCGGCGCTCGTGCGAACGGTGACTTCGCGCTGGAGCGCGGCGAATTGGGACGGACTCATGGACGGACTCCGAGGCCCGTGGGGAGGTCGGGCCGGACGAGTCAACCTTAGACCTGCACCCCCGCGGCCGCGCGTGCATACGTCGCGCTTTGCCCGACTCCCTGCCCCAACCCCCTCACTCGCGCCACGCGGCGTCATGACGGCGTCATCAACGACTCACCAGCACCTCACCACACTCCAACCGGCGTCCAGCGGAGCGGCGCGCCCGTCCACCCCCCAAGTTCCAAGGGAACCGCGCCTTGAACCCGGCGCCGGCGCTGCCAATACTTTTCTGTTTCCAGTCCGGAATCAGGCAACAGGAGCCCACCATGCCGAAGTACGTCATCGAACGAAACCTGCCGGGCGCCGGCGCGCTCTCCGCGGCCGAGCTGCAGGCGGTCTCACAGAAGTCCTGCGCGGTGCTGTCCGACCTCGGGCCGGCCGTCCAGTGGCAGGAAAGCTACGTCACCGACGACAAGCTCTACTGCGTCTACATCGCCCCCAGCGAGACCCTGATCCGCGAGCACGCGCGCCTCGGCGGCTTCCCCGCCGACCGCATCTCGCAGGTGCGCCGCGTCATCGACCCGACCACCGCCGAGTCCTGAAACCTCAGCCGCCCGCCTTCTTCGGCGCGAAACCCGCCTGCGTCAGCCACTGCATCACCTTGTCGAGGTGATCGCCCTGGATCTCGATGGTGCCGTCCTTGACGGTGCCGCCGGTGCCGCAGGCGGCCTTGAGCTTCTTGCCCGTCTCGGTCAGCTCGGCCGCCGTCATCGGCAGGCCCAGCACCACCGTCACGCCCTTGCCCTTGCGCCCGGCCGTCTCCCGCCGCACCCGCACCTTGCCGTCGCCCAGCACCGCATTGGCCGCCAGCGCCTTGCAGCGGCAGTCCGCCTGCGCCTGCCGGCATTGCGGGCAGGTGCGCCCGCCCTCCGTCGAATAGACCAGCGCCATCGCTCCGTCCCTTTCCTGTGATTGCCGCGCTCAGCGCGCCAGCGTGCGCGCGAAGAAGGCGTCGATCGTGCGGTACAGGTGCAGCCTCGCGCTGCGCCCCGCGATGCCGTGCGCCTTGCCCGGATAGATCATCAGCTCGAAGGGCCGCGACGCGTCCTGCAGCGCCTCGGTCATCCGCAGCGTGTGCTCGAACAGCACGTTGTCGTCCGCCGTGCCATGCACGATCAGCAGCGGCTTGCTCAGCAGCCTGGCGCGCTCGATCAGGTTGGCCTGGCGGTACGGCGCGGTCTGGCCGCCCTTGCCGTCCTGCGGCAGGCCCAGGTAGCGCTCGGTGTAGGCCGTGTCGTAGAGCGTCCAGTCGGTCGGCGGCGCGACGGCCACCGCGGCGGCCAGCGGCGTGTCGGCATCCAGCATCGCGCGCTCCGCCAGGAAGCCGCCGTAGGACCAGCCGAAGAAACCGATGCGCTTGGCATCGACGCCGGCCACCTGCTTGGGCAACTGACGGACGGCGGCGAACAGATCGTCGACATCGACCTCGCCGAATGCGTGCCAGTGCGCGCGCGTGAAGGCGCGGTCGCGGTTCTGCATGCCGCGCGTGTCCAGCGTGAAGACGCCGTAGCCGCGGCGTTGCCAGTAGGCGATCAGCACGGTGTCGCGGTTCCAGTTCCAGTTGGTCGTCGAGGTGCCGGGGCCGCCGTAGGCCATCGCGATCACCGGATGCGGACCGGGCTTGCCGTCCAGCGGCGCGAAGTACAGCGCGTTCAGCGGCGTGCGGCCGTCGGCGGCGGTGATGTCCACGACCTGCGGCGCAGGCACGATGCGCGCCAGCAGCGGATCGGGCGCGTCACCCGGCAGCGCGACCGGCGCGGCGCCGGCCTTCACCGGCTGCAGCGACAGCGCCGGCGGCTCGCCCCACGCGCCGCGCGTGACCAGCAGTTGCGCGCAATCCCCATCGCCACGGGCATCGCGCCATTGGCGCGGCTGGGCGCCATCGAGCACGCGGCTCTGGCCGTTCATGTCGACGGCGAAGAGCTCGCGCGAGCGGCCGCGATCGCGCGCCGCCGCGTAGACCACCGTCTTGCCATCGCTGCACACGCGATGCGCGACCGGCTCGGGCTCGTTCGTCAGCGGGCGGCGCTCGCCGGTGCGGCGGTCCACCAGCTCCAGTTGGCGGCGGCCCGAGGCTTCGCTCGACCACAGCAGCGCCGGCTGGCCCGAGAGCTGCAGGCCGTCGATCTCGAGCAGGTCGTCATGCACCTCGACCCAGGCCGGATCGCGCTCGTCGATCACCGTGCGGCCCGGACCGGTGCCATTGGCGTATTCGGTCAGCGCGAGCTTGTGCTGGTCGCGCGTCAGCGTCTGCAGCCAGGGCGTGCCGTCGCCGAACCAGCCGGCGCGGGCGATGTATTCGGCATCCGGGGGCAGCGGGAGCGGCGTCGCGCGGCCGTCCGCCACCTGCAGCGTCCACGCGGTGACACGGGCGTTGTTGTCGCCGGCGCCCGGGTACCGCTGCTGCGTCATCGTGGTCCGGTCCGCGAAGATCTGCGCCCGCGTCTTCACCGGGACGTCGCTCTCATCGACGTTCAGCGCCAGCAGCTGCTTCCCGTCGGGCGACCACCAGTAGCCGCGCTGCCGGCCAAGTTCCTCGGCGGCGATGAACTCGGCCAGGCCCCAGAAGCGCGTCTCGGTCGCCCCCTTCGTCAACGCGCGCCCGGGCGCACCGCCGTCCAAGGGCTGGACCCACAGCTCGCCGCCCTTCACGTAGGCGACGCGGCTGCCGTCGGGCGAGCAGTTCGGGTCCTGTTCGGGCACCTGCTCGTCCTGGGTCAGGCGCTGCGCCTTCGGTCCCTGGTCGGTCAGGCGGACGAGGTAGAGATCGCCCGAGAGCGGGAACAGCAGCGCCTTGCCCGAGGGGCCGCACCACTGGTAGCCGGTGATGCCGCCCTGCGAGATCCGCTTGCGTTCGAGCGCCATGCGCTCCGCCTCGGTCAGCTGCTGGCTGCGGCCGCCGAGCACCTCGGCCGCCGACACCAGCTTGCGCGGCGCGCCGCCGGCGGCGGGCTGGGCCCAGAGCTCGAGCTGGTCGCTGTCGCTCTCCGACGGGCGCAGGTAGCTGACCCAGGCGCCATCGGGCGAGATCTCGGCCTGGCGGACCACGCGGCCCTGCAGTGGCGGATCGCCGAACACGCGCTCCAGTGAGAGCGGCACCACCGGCGCCGCGGCGGTCGAGAGCGCGGGCGCGCAGGCGGCGGCGAGCGCCAGCAGGCGCGAGGTCAATCGGAAAGCGGTCATGCGGCGATCAGCGAGTCGCTGTCTTGTTGTTGATCGGTGAGGTCGGCGTCGCAGGCGGTGGACGCATCGACGGGCACGTCGTCATCGGACTCGGACGGCGCGACCGCCGGATCCAGCGCGCGGCCGAACAGCGTCAGCGCCAGCGCGTCCGGCGCATTGAGGGTGCGCACACGCTGGTAGGTCTCCTCGGCCTCGGGATAGCGGCGGCGCAGGTAGTGCAGCCATTGCTTGAGCCGGCCCGCCTGGTGGCGCGTGGCGACCTTGCGCCGCACCTGCGCGAAGAAGCCTTCCATCAGCGGCAGCACATCGGTCCATGGCAGCGGATCGGCGTCCAGTCCAGCCGCCGCTCCGGCACGCGCCGCGCGCACGGCCAGCGCCAGCCCAGGATCGGCCACCATGCCGCGCCCCAGCATCAGCGAGGCGCAACCCGATTCCTCCAGGCAGCGCAGCGCGTCGCCGACGGTCCAGACCTCGCCATTGGCGACGACCTCGATGCCGACGGCCTCGCGCACGACGGCGATCTGGTCCCAGAAGGCGGGCGGCTTGTAGCCATCGCGCTTGGTGCGGCCATGCACGACCAGTTCGGTCGCGCCGCCCGCCTCGATCGCGCGGGCGCAATCGAGCATGCGCTCGCGATCCTCGTTGCCCAGCCGCATCTTGGCCGAGACCGGCACCCGCGCCGGCACCGCGCGGCGCACGGCGGCGACGATCTCGCCGACCAGCTCGGGCTCGTCGAGCAGCACCGCGCCGCCGCGATGGCGATTCACCGTCTTGGCCGGGCAGCCGAAATTGAGGTCGATGCCTTCCGGTTCCAGCTCGGCGAGCCGGGCAGCGTTCTCCGCCAGGCACTGCGGGTCGGAGCCGAGCAGCTGGGCGCGCACCGGCACGCCGGCGCGCGTGCGTCCGCCGTTCACCAGCTCGGGCACGATGCGCGTGAACACGCGACGCGGCAGCAACTGGTCGGTGACGCGGATGAACTCGGAGACGCAGCGGTCCACGCCGCCGACACGGGTCAGCGTGTCGCGCAGCATGTGGTCCAGCAGGCCCTCCATGGGCGCCAGCAGAATCATCGGAGGCAGGGGAAGCGCGGCGCTCGTGACGCCGCGGATCGGGATCTGGAAAGCCCGAGAGCATAGCGGAACGTCCACACCGCCTGTGGATAAACGCGTGCACAGGCTGCTCAGCAGTCGCGCAAGCCGTTGATCCGAAAGGGCTTCCCCTACCTTGCCCGAAAAAGAGGCAGGCGCGCGGGCGTCCTCAGTCTTGAGGAGGCGCCCGCGCCGGTTCAGGTGCAACATCGCCCCGCCGCGCTTCTTCGTCCTTCAGGCTGAGCCACAGCCGCACGTCGAATTCGAGCTGCGCGTAGGCCGGCTCCATGTGGTGGCACAGCGCGTAGAAGGCCTTGTCGTGCTCGAGCTCCTTCAGATGCGCGAGCTCGTGCACGACGATCATCCGCAGGAAGTCCGCCGGCGCCTCGCGGAACAGCGTCGCGACGCGGATCTCGCGCCGCGTCTTGAGCTTGCTGCCCTGCACCGCCGTCTGCCGCGTGTGCGTGCCCAGCGCGTGCTGGATCACCTTGAGCTTGGCGTCGTAGCGCACCAGCGCGAGCGGCCCGGCATGGCGCATGAAGCGCTGCTTCAAGGCCTGGGTGTAGTCGAACAGCGCCTTGTCGCTGCGCACCTCGTGCGGCTCCGGATACTTGCGCGCCAGCAGCGGGCCGAGCTCGCCGGCGTCCAGCAACTGCTTCGCCTGCGCGACGAGTGCCGGCGAATATCCCTGCAGATACTTCACGGACGTCTTTACTGGACTTCCGCCGACGCGGCCGCCGATGCCGCCGAGACCGGATAGTGCGCGGCGATCCAGTGCTCGAAGCGCTCGAACATCGCCTGCTCCGCGGCCTCGCCGCCATCGCCGCCATCGCCGCCATCGCCGTTATCGGCCAGCAGCTGCTCGCCGTGCACCACCAGCACCCGCGCGTCCAGCGGCAGACCGTCGTCGGTGCGCTCGCCGCGGCGGCTGGCCGCCTCGAGCGTGTCGCGCGCCTTGGCCCAGGCCTGCTCGACGGTCTCGTCGCAGACCTCGGCCAGGTAGCGCGCCGAGAAGCCCTCGCCAGTCAGCCGGCGCAGCGTCTCGTCATGCGACAGACTGTTGCCCGGCGCCCAGTAGGCCTGGGCCAGCGCGGGTCCGATCGCGGGGTTGTCGGTCAGGTAGCCGTCGCGCCGCAGGAAGAAGGCCCGCGTCTGGTAGACCGCCATGTGCGCCAGCAGGTAGCCCTGGTACGAGGCCGCCGACTCCTGGTTGAGCAGATGCGGGATCGCCAGGATCGGCCGCGGCGCCCGCTCGACGCCCAGGATGCGGCGCTCCATCGCGCGCGCCAGCGCGAGCACCGCCTCGGGCGTGCGCTCGTCGTCGGACATCGCGTAGAGCGCGGCCTCGAAGTACGGCACCACGGCGATGGCGCGCTCATCGAAGGCGCGCATCGGCTGCGCGGCGGCAATGCGGTCGTGGATCAGCTCGTCCGGGATCGCCTGGCCGTCGACGGTGCGCGCATAGCGCTTGAGCCAGTCCGCGTCGCCCAGCAGGCTGTCGCAGAACATCGACTGCGTCTCGGCATAGGCCATCGAGGTCGGCGCGAACTCCTGCGAGAAGCAGGGCGCGTTCTGCGTCACGTTGGCGAAGTGCGCCGCATGGCCGCCTTCGTGGAACAGCGTGTTGATCGCGCGCGCGCCGCTCCCGACCTGATCGGGCTTGGCCTCGGCGGTGAAGTTGATTTCGCCGGCGTGCCAGCGGCCCTGCTCGTCGAACCAGGTCGGCAGCGGGCCGTGGCAGAAGCCGTTCTGGTACTTGCCGGGCCGCTGCAGCAGGTCCAGCCGCATCGTCGCGCCGCGGTACTGGATGCCCAGCCGGCGGAAGCTGCGCACCCAGCGGCGCAGCGCCGGGCCGAAGGGCATGTACGGGTCCATGCGGCGGGTGACGTCTCCGGCGCTGTGGAAGCGCAGGTTCCAGGGCTCGAGCGCCGAGGCGCCGTGCCGGGCCGCCAGCGCGTCGTGCGCGCGGCGCTGCGCGGCCTCGGTGCGGGCGATGAAGTCGTCGAGGATCTCGAACAGGCCGGCCTTGGACATGCGCTCGTTCTTGCGCAGCTTCATCTCGAAGTAGTCCGGGAAGCCCAGCGCCCGCGCCAGCCGGTTGCGCAGCGACACGATCTCCAGGAAGCCGTTCTCCAGCACCCAGCGCTCCACCGCGTGCAGCGCCTCGTAGGAGCTGCGGCGGCGCGACTCGTCCGGGTTGGTCGCGAGGTTGGTCGACAGCATCGTCAGCGTCGCGGCCTCGGTCTCGCCGCGGTCGTTGACGTGGGTCGGGGCGAAGTCCTTGCGCTTGGCGAAGAGGATGCGCTCGGCCTCGATCAGCTCGGCCATCAGGCGGCGGCCTTCGTCGTTGTCGACGATGTTGGCCTCGAACACGCCCAGCCAGCCGCGCAGGCCGTGGGCCAGCGCATCGCGCGCCGCGCAGGCCGGCGCGGCCTCGACGGCCTTCAAGTGCGCACGCGTGGCGGCGAGCCGGTCCGGGTCGGAGATGAAGGCCTTGTAGGCGGTCTCGGCGCGGCCGAAGCCCTCGTGGTCGTCGCTGGTGGCCATGTAGGTGGCCCAGAACAGGTCCTCCTTGCGCTTGTGCACCGCGATGTAGTCGCGGTTGAGCTGATCGAAGAAGGCCTGCGCGGCCTGGACGGTCGGATCGGCGGCGGCGCCGGGAATCGGGGTGTCGGGCATCGGGCGAGCTTAGCGCACAGGCATCATGGCGCCCATGGATCACCCCGCCGCCATTCCGGGCGCCCCGTCCGCCGAGACCCCCGCTGAACTCACGCGTGAACCCACCCATGTGGTGGAGCTCCATCCCCAAGGGTGGCGATTCGAGGCCCCCGAGAGCCAGACGCTGCTGCTGGCCGCGCTCGACCACGGGCTGCGCCTGCCGCACTCGTGCCGCAACGGCACCTGCCGGGCCTGCATCGCGAAGCTGATGTCGGGCAGCATCGCCTACCGGATCGAGTGGCCCGGCCTGTCGCGCGAGGAAAAGGACGAGGGCTGGATCCTCCCCTGCGTGGCCTGCGCCCGCTCCGACCTGGTGCTCGACCAGCCGCAGACGATCAATTTGTTCGACGTGCCGCCACCACCGTGACGCCAACGCCAGCGGGGGAGACCGCGTCGCTCGTTCGCGGGGCGGTCTGCGCCCCATGGCGAGGCAAAAATCCGACATGGCCCGCCGCGCCCGGGCCTTCCGCGCCGTAGTTCACAGCCCACCCCGCATTTCCCTCGATCAAGCGCCACACGATCGAGGCAGCATCGCGGACGTTGAACACACGGGACGGCCTCGACGCGATGGCGCACCGTCCGCAGAAGAAGGACTCCAAGATGCCGAACTTGAATCGTTGGCGGCTGCGCAGCCGCGTGCTGGCCGGCTTCGCGCTGGTGATCGTGCTGATGGCCGTGGCCTCGGCGGTGGGCGTGGTGCGCGTCTCCATGCTGCACCAGCGCATCGAACGCCTGGTCGAGGTCGACATGCACACGCTCGAGCTCTCCCGCCAGTGGGCCGGGCTGACCGAGGGCAACATCCAGCGCCGCATCGTGCAGCTCGTCGTCGACGACGAAAGCTTCGTCAACGCCTTCACGGCCCGCTCCAAGGAACTGTCGGCCCGCATCGACAAGATCCAGAAGGAACTCGACGAGAACGTCACCGAGAAGGAAGGCAACCGCCTGATCGACGAGATCGGCGCGGCCCGCAAGAAATACCAGGACGCCCGCGAGGCCGTGGTCAAGGAGAAGAAGGCCGGCAACGACGTCAAGCCGCTGGCCGCGTCGCAGCTGATCCCGGCGATGAACGACTACCTGGCCGCGATCGACCGCTTCGCCGAGCACAACCGCGACCTGCTGCAGGCCGCGCGCAAGGAAGCCCAGTCCGAGGCCGAGAGCACCCGTGACCTGGTCATCGGCCTCATGGTGGCGGCGATCGCGCTGGGCGTGGGCATCGCGCTGGTGATCACGCGCTCGGTCACCGAGCCGCTGGCCCAGGCCCAGTCGCTGAGCCAGGCCATCGCCGAGGGCGACCTGAGCCGCCGCGCCGCCGAGGTCGAAGGCATCGACGAGGTCGCCGCGCTGCGCCGCTCGCTGCAGGAGATGCAGCGCCGCCTGGCCGACACGATCTCCGGCGTGCGCTCCGCGGCGGACCAGGTCCGCCACGCCTCCACCGAGATCGCCACCGGCAACGCCGACCTGTCCAACCGCACCGAGCAGGCCGCCAGCAGCCTCGAGCAGACCGGCGCCGCGATGGCCCAGCTCAGCGACGGCGTGCGGCTCAACGCCGAGTCGGCGCGCGAGGCCGACTCGCTGGCGCAGACCGCCTCGCAGGTCGCCGGCCGCGGCGGCCAGATGGTCGAGCAGGTGGTCGCCACGATGAACGAGATCCAGCAGTCGTCCAACAAGATCGCCGACATCATCGGCGTCATCGACGGCATCGCCTTCCAGACCAACATCCTGGCGCTGAACGCCGCGGTCGAAGCGGCCCGCGCCGGCGAGCAGGGCCGCGGCTTCGCGGTGGTGGCCGGCGAGGTGCGCTCGCTGGCCCAGCGCAGCGCCGAGGCGGCCAAGGAGATCAAGACCCTGATCTCGGCCTCGGTCGAGCGCGTCGACGGCGGCTCGCGCCTGGTCGGCGAGACCGGCAGCACGATGCGCGAGATCGTCGACAGCGTCGAGCGCGTGACCCGCATCATTGGCGAGATCTCGGCCTCCAGCGCCTCACAGTCGCTGACGCTGGGCGAGATCGGCCAGGCGGTGCGCCAGCTCGATCAGATGACGCAGCAGAACGCCGCGCTGGTCGAGGAATCGGCCGCCGCGGCCGAGTCGCTCAAGGACCAGTCGGCGCAACTGGTGGAAGCCGTCGCCAGCTTCAAGCTGAACTGAGTCGCTGACCAGTCCGCCGTCCGGGGCCCCGGCTGCCCCGGCCGCTCCGGCCAATACTCCCCGGCGTCAGCCGCAGGTGTCCGCCGGCCGGGCCGCCACGTCCACCTCCACCGTCAGTTCGTCCTGCACGGCCAGCAGCCCGCCCAGGATCGACAAGGGCGCGATGCCGAAATCGCTCTGGCGCAGGACCAGCGCGCCCTGCGCCCGCAGCGCCGCCTCCTCCGCCGGGCGGGCCACCCGCACCGGCACGTCGAACTCCCGGGACTGGCCATGCCACCGCACGGCCAGCTTCACCGCCAGCACTGGAAACGCGCCCGCGACCGCCGTGCTGCGCATCGTGATCGCCGGGAAACGCTCCCCATCGACCGTCCTCAGCAGGTTGGCCCGCGTGCCGGCGATGTCCGACGCGGAGGGCACGCTGGCGAACTCCGGTCCGAGCGCGGCGCGCCATTCGGGCTTGTCGATCGCCAGGTCCGCGAGCCGGAAACCGAGTTCCAGCCCCGCGCCGGCGATGCCCTGCGCGGGCACGAAAACCTGGCCCTCCAGGCGTTCGACGCCCAGCACGTGGTTGTGGCCGGCCTTGGCCAGCCGTCCGGCCCGGAAGACATGGATCCGGACCTGCGAAGCGGCCGCGTCGACGCGGTAGAGCCGCCCCTCCCCGCGCTGCTGCGCGGCGAGCCAGCCGGCACAGGCGGAGGCCGCCTCATCGTTCGCGCTCGCGCTCGTTTCCACCGTGCCGCCACCGGGCCTGGCCGCAGCGCTCGTTGCCGGAGGCGCCGGCGGCGCGCTGCCGCATCCGGCCAGTGCCAGGACGATCGCGCCGAGGGTCGGGGCCGAGGTCCAACGGCTCGCCGAGCCCGTCGTGGGGCTGGCCGCGCGCCGGAAAGGCACCTCGCTTGCCCGCGTCAACACTTGCATAAGGGTGTATCCGGAGTGGTCAGACCTGCATTCTGAACGGCACAAAGAGGCTGGTCGCACTAGCATTGCGACATTCACGATCGACATTCCGCACGGAGACCGCCATGGCACGCCAAGCCACCGACCTGATGGCGCAGTACGCCGCCTATCACCGCGACCGCCGCAACATCGCCACGCATTTCGTCGGCATTCCGCTCATCGTCTTCGCCGTCGGCGTGCTGCTGGCGCGGGCGCAATTCCACGTGGCCGACTGGACGGTCTCGGCCGCCTGGCTGGTCTGGGGCGCGGCGACGATCTGGTATCTCACGCGCGGCAACTTCGTGCTGGGACTGTCCACGGCGCTGGTCAACGCGGTGCTGATGGCGCTGGCGCACCCGCTGGCGGCCGGCTCCTTCGGCGGCTGGCTGGCCTGGGGCCTGGGCAGCTTCCTGGTCGGCTGGGTGATCCAGTTCGTCGGCCACTACTACGAGGGCCGCAAGCCCGCGTTCGTCGACGACCTGATCGGGCTGCTGGTCGGTCCGATGTTCGTGGTCGGCGAGGCGCTGTTCGCGATGGGCTGGGGCCGCGATCTGCTGGCCGAGATCGAACGCCGCGCCGGCCCCACCCATCTGCGCGACCTCACCCACCCCGCCTGATCCCCCCGGGTCCCGGGGACTTGGCCCCCTGATGGGGGTCGGGTCTTGCGGGGGCTTGCGGCGCGCCGCCATCGCGCTTATCTTGGACGTCCGAGTTCCGTCAGATGTCGCCAGGAGGCCCCATGAAACCGGTGTCCGAACTGCTGAAGAACCGCGGCCCGAGCGTCTGGCGCGTCGCGCCGGAGGCCACGGTGTTCGATGCGCTGCACCTGCTGGCGCAGCACGATGTCGGCGCCCTGCTGGTGATGGAAGGGGATCGCCTGCTGGGCATCTTCTCGGAGCGCGACTACACGCGCAAGATCGCGCTGCAAGGGCGCGATTCGCGGCACACGCAGGTCAAGGACGTCATGACGCCGAATGTGTTCGTCGTCAAGCCCAGCACCGACTGCCGCGAATGCATGAGCCTGATGAGCCAGCGCAAGATCCGGCACCTGCCGGTGGTGGAAGGCTCGACGGTCGTGGGGATGCTCTCGATCCGGGACCTGATGGACAACATCATCGCGGACGACGAACTGACGATCGCGCAGCTGCAGAGCTACATCTACGGATAGCCGCCCGTGGTCTTCCCCCAGTGCTGGAGCGCCTCGGCCGCTCCACTCTTGGGCGCGCGCGGCTTGGGCGGCTTGTCCGACTTCACCGGCGTGCCCAGCGCGATCCATCCCAGCAGCGTCTCTCCCGGCTCACAGAACGCAGCGATCAATCCCGGATCCCGCGCCTTCGCCCCGCTGAGCATCTTTCCCCCGAACCCCAGCGCATGCACCGCGTTCAGGAAGTTCGTCAGCGCCCCGCCGACGCAGGCCCATTGCTCCTGCTCGGGCACCTGCGGCTGATCCGCCGCGATCCTCGCCACCACCGCCACGGTCACGGGCGGCCGCAGCGCGCGTTCCTCGTCCATCGCGATGCCGTCCGCGTCCTTGCCGGCGCGGCGCGCCGCCTCGGCATACAGCGCCGCCATCGCCTGGCGCGCCTCCCCGCGCACGACCTTGAACCGGAACGGCACCAGCCCCGCGTGATCGGGCGCATGCAGCGCCGCCTCCACCATCAGCCGCAGCTGATCCTCATCCGGCGCCGGCTCCGCCAGATGCTTGGGACCGACGGACACCCGCGACAACAGCAGCCTCAGACCTTCCTCGTTCATCGCGAACTCCTTCATCGATTCAGCCGCCGCCGTGCCGCGTAGGAACAGGCGTCGACCAGCATCACCAGCGCCAGCATCGCCAGCAGCACGGTGCAAGTCTCGCGCATCTGGAACAGGCTCAGATGCAGCATCAGCATCTGCCCCAGCCCGCCCGCGCCGACCACGCCCAGCACCGTCGCCGCGCGGATGTTGTTCTCCCATCGATACAGCGTGTAGCTGAGCAGCTGCGGCGCCGCCTGCGGCAGCGTCGCGAACGCGAACACCTGCCAGCGCGACGCGCCCGCCCAGCGCAGCGCCTGGGCGGTTTGCGGCGGGGCATTCTCGAGCGCCTCGGCCATCAGCCGCCCGAGCACCCCGGTCGTGTGCAGCGCCAGCGCGAGCGTGCCCGGCATCGGCCCCAGTCCCGCGGCCACCAGCAGGATCGACGCCCACACCAGTTCCGGCACGCTGCGCAGCGCGTTGAGCAGCAGCCGCGACGCCCATCGCAGCGCGCCGGGCGGGCGGCTGGCCAGCAGCGCGATCGCCAGCCCCGCGATGGCCGCCAGCCCGCTGCCCAGCGCCGACATCGCCAGCGTCTCCAGCGCCCCTTGCCCGACGCGGGCGAGGACATCCGGCGCCTCCTGCGGCGGGAAGAACTCCGCGAGGAAGCGCCCCATCTGCGCGAGCGCCTCCCAGCCCAGCAACTCGCCCCAGCGCAGCGGCAGCGACACGAAGCTCGCCACCCCCAGCGCCAGCAGCCCCGCGAGCAGGACGCGCACGCCCCAGCGCGCCGGTGGACGGCCGGGCAGTCCCTGCGGCTCGGCGCCCTGCCCCGCCGCGCGCGCGGGCCGCAGCCAGGCGCTGAGGCGGTCCGCCAGCGCCACCAGCGCGATGAAGATCAGCAGGATGGTGGCGACCTCGGACCCCGCGAACATCTTGGTCGCGTTGTCCAGCTGCTGGCCCAGTCCGCCCGCGCCGACGAAGCCCAGCACCACCGACGAGCGGATCGCGCATTCCCAGCGGTAGACGGTGTAGCTGACCAGCTCGTCGGCGCAGCCCGGCAGCGTGCCGAACAGCAGCGCCTGCAAGCGTCCCGCGCCCCCGCGCAGCAGCGCCTGCGTGGGCGCGGCATCGGCGCTTTCGAGGATCTCCGCGTAGACCTTGCCCAGCATGCCGCCATAGGACAGCGCGATGGCCAGCACGCCGGCGCCGGGTCCCAGGCCGATCACGCGCACCAGCATCAGCGCCCAGACCAGCTCCGGCACCGAACGCAGCACGATCAGCACCAGCCGCACGGCCCACCGCAACGCGGCGGGCACCGCCCCCATGCGGCCCGCCACCGCCGAGACCGACAGCCGCGCCGTCGCCAGCAGCGCCAGCGGCACCGCGATGACCCAGGCGAGCACCAGACCCGCCGTCGCCATCGCCACCGTGCGCCAGGTGTCGGCGGCGAGCATGGCCAGGAACTCCAGGTCCACGCGCGGCGTCAGGAACTGCGCGGCGAAGCGCGAGGTCGCGCGCAGGCTGCGCGCATCCAGCAGTTCCCAGGGACGGAACTCGCACCACACGAGCAGCGGCCACAGCAGTGCCAGCACCGCCGCGGCGAGCGCCACTCGGCCAAGGCTGACGGGATCGCGCCGCCAGGGCTCCGCGGCCATCGCGCTCATCGGCACATCGCCTGCGGCGGCGCGGCCGGCTGCGGCGCGTCGTCGCCAGGCGGCGGCGTTTCATTCAAGAGATCGGCGTAGATCTCGTCCAGCTCGCGGACGCCGAGCGCCTGCGGCGGGCCGTCGTAGACGAGCCGGCCTTCGCGCAGCGCAATCACGCGCGGGAACGCGCGGCAGGCCAGATCGACCTGATGCAGGCTGCAGACCAGCGTGCGCCCCTGCGTGCGGGCCGCGTCCTGCAGCACCGCCAGCACCCGCTGCGCGCGCTGCGGGTCCAGCGCGGACAGCGGCTCGTCGGCGAGCCACAGTCCCGCCTTGGACACCAGCAGCCGCGCCAGCGCGACGCGCTGACGCTCGCCGCCGGAGAGCTGATCCACCCGGGACCAGAGCCGGCCGCCGAGCTCCAGCCGTTCGAGCGCTTCGAACGCAAGCCGCGCTTGCGCCGCGCTGGGGCTGAACAGCATGCGCAGGCTCTCGGCCATGGACGCGCCAGGCAACCGTCCTGCCAGCACCGCAGTCGCGACGCGCTGACGCGGCGGCAGCGGCGGATGCTGCGGCGCCAGCATCAACTCGCGGCGCAGCCCATGGCGCTCGCGCGAGGACAGCGTCCAGGCCTCCCGTCCGGCCAGCCGCAGCGTGCCCGCGGCCGGCCGCAGCGCCAGCGCGAATGCGTGCAGCAGCGAGGTCTTGCCGGCGCCCGAGGCGCCGATCAACGCGACCTGCTCGCCGGTCTCGATCCTGAGCGACAGCGGCTCGACCAGCGTGCGCGCGCCCGCCCGCAGATGCAGGCCGTTCAACTCCAGCAAGGGCATCGCGACGGGCTCAGCTCATTTCAGCAGGCCGGCGTTCTCGGCCGCGGCCTTGATGCCCGCGTAGTTCTCGGGCCGGGTCGGCACGAACTTCGTCGCGCGCTGCAGCTCGAGGATCTCCTTGCCCTCCGGCGTCGACGGGCTCAGCTTCAGGAACGCGGCCTTGAGCTTGTCCTTCAGCGCGGCCGGCAGGTCGGCATGCACGCTCCAGTTGTAGTCGTAGTAGGCCGGCGTCGTGAAGAAGACCTTCACGTCGCTGGTGTCGACCTTCTTCTCGGCCACCAGCTTCTCCCACACGGAGATGTTCAGCGCGCCCGCGTCGACCTTGCCCGAGGCCACGGCCGCGACCGTCGCGTCGTGGGCGCCGGAGAAGGACACGCGCTTGAGGTCCGACTCGGGGTTGATCTTCGCGGCCAGCAGGAAGGAGCGCGGCATCAGGTGCCCCGAGGTCGACGAGGCCGAGCCGAAGCTGAGCGTGCGGCCCTTGAGGTCCTCGAGCTTGTGGATGCCGGACTTGGCATCGGTGATGAAGACGGAGCGGAATTTCTCGTCCTCCTCGCGCTGGACCAGCGGCACGATCTTCCCGCCCGAGCGGACGTTGGCCTGCACGAAGGTGAAGCCGCCGAACCAGGCCAGCTCGACCTTCCGGTTGACGACGGCCTCGACAGCGGCGGCGTAGTCGGTGACGGGCGTCCACTCGACCTTCACGCCCAGTTCCTTCTCCAGGTACTTGCCCAGCGGCGCGAACTTGCGCGCGAGCTCGGTCGGCGACTCGTCGGGAATGGCGGTCACGCGCAGGATCTGCGGCGCCGTCTGCGCCTGCGCGGCACCCGTTGCGCCCGCGGCGATCAGCGTGGCGGCGGCGATGCCCTGCAGCGCACGGCTGACATGGCGGAAGAGGCTGGACATCGGAAGGCTCCGGTGATGAGGAAAGGGCGGAAGGAAATGGGAGTCGAACCCACCCGACGGCGCGTGGCGCCATCCACCGGATTTGAAGTCCGGCCGATCCACCAGGATCGTTTTCCTTCCCGTGAACGTGGCCGGTTCATGCGGCTCGGGCGGCGTCGCCGTCCGCGTCGTCGATGAACAGGCGGCAGTCGGCCCGCAGCTTGTGCGCGTCCCCGACGCGCCGCAGCAGACCGACCTTGTCGAAGAACTCCAGGACCTGGATCGCGCGCTTGCGGCCCAGGCCGCTGCGATCGCGGAAGTCCGCGGCCCGGAGATCGCCCGCGGCGGCGGATTCTCGCGCGATCCGGGCCAAGGCCTGGACGGCCGGGGGCGCATAGTAGAGGTCCTTCACGACCTGGAACAGTTCGCCCCGCTGCGACAGCCGCGCCAGCGTGGTGCGCACCAGAGCCTCGGGCTCGCCGGACGCGCGCGCCAGGTCGCGCGCCCAGGCGCCCTCGAAGCCAGCCGTCAGCAGCGCCGGCATCAGCGTCTGCGCCAGACGCTCGTCCAGCGCCGACAGTTGCGCCCCATGCGCCGGCAGATGCGCCGCCGCGCCGGTGATCTTGACCCGCCCCGCCGCGGCCATCCGCCGCACCAGCGCGCGCCACAGCGGCTCGGACATGCGCGGAGCGGCCAGGCGGCGCCAGCGCGCGAGGTCGGGGCCGAGCTCGTCCGGCCACTCCTGGTGGTAGCGCTGCAGGCGTTCCAGCGCGGTGTACTGCCATTGCGCCACGCGCGCCGCGCCCAGCGCCCAACCAGGGCCGTCCACGCCAGCCACCACGGCGATGGCCGCGCTCGTTTCCTTGGCACTGGCACTGGCACTGGCGCCGGCATCGGCGAGGCCGCCTGCCGCCTCCACCAGCGCCGCGCGCCCGTGCATCGCCACGCCCTGCCCCGCCGCGAAACGCGCCAGATCGACGCCCATCGGCGCCCGGTCCAGCAGGCCGGCCAGCCGCAACGCCGGCGCCGGCGCCGTCAGCGCGGCCAGCTCAGCCAGGCGTTGCGACGTGCGCCGGTAGCGCGCCGGTGCCTGCGGGTCCAGCACCGTGCCGCCCGCCAGCGCGCGCGTCGCCGACGCATCGCGCAGCACGACGCGGTCGCCGGCCCACGCGCCGATCCGGCGATGCAACACCAACTGGACGAAGGCCTCGGCGCCCGGCTCGATCGCGTCGAGGACGCCGCCGTCCGCGCCGCCCAGCACGGCGATCGACCCCGTCACCTGCTCCGCGCCGACATGCACATGCACCGCCGTGCCGCTGCGCAGCGCCTTGGCCTCCTCGGGCCACAGCCGCACGCGCGCATCGAGGCGCTCGGTCCACAACGCGACATCCGGCGCGGCCAGCCATTGGCCGCGCTCGACCTCGTCCTTCTCCAGACCGGCCAGGCCGATGGCGACGCGTTGTCCCGCCGCCGCGCGCTCGGCGGCGGCGTTCTGCGCATGCAGGCTGCGCACGCGGCCGCGGCGCGGCGCCTGGCCGGGCGCGGGCGGCAACAGCAGCAACTCGTCGCCGATCGCGACCTCGCCCGCCTGCGCGGTGCCCGTGCAGACCGTGCCCACGCCGGCGAGGCTGAACACCCGATCGACCGCGAGCCGGAAGCCCTGCCCCGCCACCTCGCGCGGCGGCAGCGCGCGCGCCTGGGCGAGCAGGTGATCACGCAGCTCGCGCACACCCTCGCCCGACGTCGCGGCGACGTCGAAGACGGGCGCGCCTTCGAGCGGCGTGCCGGCGACCAGCGCGCGGATCTCCTCATGCCGTTGCGCACGCGTGAGCGCATCGGCGCGATCGCATTTCGTCAGCGCCACCGTGCCGCCCGCGATGCCCAGCAGCGACAACAGCGCCAGATGCTCGCGCGTCTGCGGCATCACGCCGTCGTCGGCGGCGACCAGCAGCAGCGCGTGATCGATGCCGGTCGCGCCGGACAACATCGTGTGCACCAGCCGTTCATGGCCCGGCACGTCAACGAAGCCGATGCGCGCGGCGCGCTCACCGGCCGCGGCATCCGCCGCCGCGTCCAGATACGCATAGCCGAGCGCGATGCTGATGCCGCGCCGCTTCTCCTCGGGCAGGCGATCGGTGTCGACGCCGGTGAGCGCCTTCACCAGCGTCGTCTTGCCATGGTCGATGTGGCCGGCCGTTCCGACGATCACGCGAGCGCCTCCTTCAGCTGCGCGAGCTGCTCGATGAACTCGGCTTCCTCGCGCGTCTCGTCCAGGCAGCGCAGGTCCATCCAGAGCTCATCGGCCTGCACCCGCGCGATGACCGGCAGCGGCAGCGCGCGCAGCGCCGTCATCAGCTCGTCCAGCGCCCGCCCGAGCCCGCGCTTGCCGGGCAGGCGCGGCGTCAGCACCAGTCCCGCCGACGGCAGCGTCTCCACCGGCAGCGAGCCCGAGCCGATCTGCCCGCGCATCGCGCTGACCCGCACCGCGAAACGCGGCGCCACCGCGTCCTCGACCCGCGCTTGCACGCGCTCGGCCTGCGCCTGGATCTGCTCGACCGGCCGCGTCAGCAGCCGCAGCGTCGGCAGGTCGCGCGTCAATCGATCGGGTTGCAGGTACAGGCGCAGCGTCGCCTCCAGCGCCGCCAGCGGCAGCTTGGACAAACGCAGCGCCCGCTTCATCGGGAACTTGCGGATGCGCTGCACCAGGTCCTTGCGGCCGACGATCAGACCGGCCTGCGGCCCGCCGAGCAGCTTGTCGCCGCTGAAGGTCACGACATCGCAGCCATCGGCCAGCATCGCCTGCGGCAGCGGCTCGGCCGGCAGCCCCCATTGCGCCAGGTCCACCAGCGAGCCGCTGCCCAGGTCCGTCATCAGCGGCACGCCGGCGGCCCGGGCGATGGGCGCGAGCTCGGCCTCGCTCACCGCCGAGGTGAAGCCCTGGATCGCGTAGTTGCTGGTGTGGACCTTCAGCAGCAACGCGGTGTCCGGACCGATCGCGGACTGGTAGTCGCGCGCATGGGTGCGGTTGGTGGTGCCGACCTCGACCAGCTTCGCGCCCGCCGCCGCCATCACGTCGGGCATGCGGAAGGCGCCGCCGATCTCCACCAGCTCGCCGCGCGACACGATCGCCTCCTTGCCGCCGGCCAGCGCGGCAATGCCCAGCAGCACTGCGGCGGCGTTGTTGTTGACCACGGTCGCGGCCTGCGCCCCGGTGATCTCGCACAGCAGGTCCTCGACCAGGCTGTCGCGGTCGCCGCGCTCGCCGCGCGCGAGGTCGAATTCCAGGTTGTTGGGCGAGACCATGCAGGCCAGCACCTGCTTGAGCGCCTCGTCGGCGAGCAGCGCGCGGCCCAGGTTGGTGTGCAGCACGGTGCCGGTCAGGTTGATCACGCGGCGCATGCGCGGCGCCAGGCGCTCGGCGCAGCGGCGGTCGAGTTCGGCCGGCAGGCGCTGCAGCTCCCAGGCGGCGAGCGAGCCGTCGAGCGCGCGCTGCCGCCATTCCTCCAGCAGCCGGCGCGCCTGCGCCGCGACAAAGGCGTGGCCATGCAGCGCCATCAGATGCGTGACCGCCGCGTCGCGCAGCAGCCGGTCGACGGAGGGCAGATCCTTCGGAGCAGCGGGAACCGGTGGAGAGACCGGGGAGCCTGCCGTCGGACCATGAACCATGGATGCCTCGGGCTTCATGCTCAGCGTCCTCCGGGATCGGGCGGAGACGCGGCGACGCCGCCGGGCGGCCCGCTGTCGCGCGCGGCCTCGGGCTCACCCAGGACCAGCAGCGGATTGAAGCCCTGCCGCACCAGGCCCAGCTCGCCGACCAGCAGGTCCAGCGTCAGCGTGGCCAGGTCGTCGGCCAGCGGCTCGACCTGCAGGTCCTTCTCCATATGGACCTGCTTGAGATAGTGGCCGCAGCTTTCGCAGCACTCGGCCGCGACCGCCTCGGCCTTCTTCCCGCCGGCATCGACCAGATGCTGGAAGCTGATGCCCTTGGTGCCCTGGCAGTGCGTGCACTTGATGCGCACGTAATGCCATTGGGCGCCGCACAGCGAGCAGGCCAGGAAGCGCTGGCCCGACTGCTCCGCCGCGATGCGCGTGATCGAGGCCACCGGCCGCGAGCCGCAGCAGGGGCACACCGTCGGGTCGTCGATCATGCCGAAAGGCGGCAGGTTCTCGCCTTGGTCGCTGCGGTCGTAGCGCAGCTGCAGCTGCGTCACCAGCCGCGTCCAGTGGACCTGCAGCGCGGCGGCGATCAGCGGCGCCGCCGCCGGATCCAGGCCCGGCGCCCCGCCGGCGAGCAAGGCGCCGGCCTGCTGCTCGAGCCAGGCGTCCTCCGCCCCGCCAAGCTGCGCCACCAGCGCCTGCGCGGGCTCCGGAATCGAACTCCGGCCGATCGCGTCCAGCAGCGCGCGCAGCTCCTCGCGCCAGACCGCCTCGCGCGGATGGCGCAGCGCGTCCACCGGCGGCAGCCCGCCGACCATCGCGCTGGCGACCGCCGTCTCATCGGGCAGCTTCAACGCGCGCGGCTGCTTCAGCAACTCATGCTGCGCCTGCGCCAGTGCGGCGGCGAACAGCAGGTAGTCCCGCATCGCATGGCCATCGGCGAGCTGCCGCAGCCGCAGCGCCCGCTCGGCGAAGAGGCCGGGCTCCGGCAGACGCACCGGCGCGGCGCGCGGGCCGGCGTTGACCGCGATCTCCTCCGGGCTCATCACCCGGACCGGATGGACGGGGGGCTCGGCGCCCGCGGAGGCGGTGCCGGTGCTGGAGGGGCTCGACGTCATGCGGGGGGACGCTCCTTCACTTCCTTGTGCCACAGCGGGTGATGGTGCGCGGCCCAGGTGTCGGTGACTGTGCCACGGGTCATCGCCCGGAACGAGCCCTTGACCCAGATCGCGGCGTAGACATGGATGATGATCGTCAGGATCAGGATCGCCGCCGCCGCCGCGTGCAGCACGACCGCGACGCGCCGCATCACGATGTTGCCGTCGGGGAACCAGGCATGCCAGAACATGAAGCCGGTCACCAGCAGGATCAGCAGCGACACCACCATGATCCAGAACACGATCTTCTGCCCGGCGTTGTACTTGTGCGCCGGCTGCGTGCCCGCCTTGTGGCCGCCGAAGATCATGTCGCCGCTCTGGCGCATCCATTGCCGGTCGACATCGGTCCAGAGGTTGTCCCGCCACATCTGCGCCGCCAGGAAGGCGAAGGCCACCACCATGCCCAGGCCCATGTAGGGATGCAGGATGCGCGTCCAGGGCCCGCCGCCGAACAGGTGGCTCAGGAAGAACAGGCTGGGGTGGAAGAAGGCCAGGCCCGAGAGTCCGGCGCACAGGAACAGCAGCACGACGAGCCAGTGGTTGAGCCGCTGACCGTCGCGATAGCGTTGCAGCAACATGTCGATCTCCCGGTGCGATCAGAGGCCGCCGCCCGCGGGCGGCACGGACGCATCGCGCGGCGGCTCGCCATGCCTGGCGCGCTCGTAGGCCAGTTCCTCCTCGGGATCCGGCTCGTCATGCGCGGTCTTCTGCGGCCCGACCTTCATGTAGTGGAAGAAGCCAGCGACCGCCGCGCCGATCATCGCCGCCACCGCCAGCGGCTTGGCCGCGCCCTTCCACAGCGAGACCAGCGGGCTGATGTGAGGATCCTTGGGCAGGCCGTGATAGAGCTCGGGCTGGTCGGCGTGCTGCAGCACGTACATCACGTGGGTGCCGCCCACCCCTTGCGGGTCATAGACGCCAGCATTCTGGAAGCCGCGCTCCTTCAGGTCGACGATGCGCTCGGCGGCGAACTCGTGCATGTCCTCCTTCGAGCCGAAGCGGATCGCCCCGGTCGGACAGGCCTTCACGCAGGCCGGCTCCAGCCCCACGCCGACGCGGTCCGAGCACAGGCTGCACTTGTAGGCCTTGTGGTCGGCCTTGCTGATGCGCGGCACGTCGAAGGGACAGCCCGTCACGCAGTTGCCGCAGCCGATGCAGTGCTCGGAGATGAAGTCGACGATGCCGTTCTCGTACTTGACGATCGCGCCCGGCGCCGGGCAGCTCTTCAGGCAGCCAGGGTCGGCGCAGTGCATGCAGCCGTCCTTGCGGATCAGCCATTCGAGCTTGTTCTCGACGACCTCCACCTCGGAGAAGCGCATCACCGTCCACGACTGCGGCGTCAGGTCGCGCGGGTTGTCGTAGGTGCCGTGGGTCTCGCCGACCTCGTCGCGCAGGTCGTTCCACTGCATGCAGGCGACCTGGCAGGCCTTGCAGCCGATGCACGACGAGACGTCGATCAGCTTGGCCACCTCCTCCACATGCCGGCGCGCGTCCGGACTGGGCAAGGTGGTGGCGGAGCGCTTGGCGATGTCCAGGGATTGCAATGAAGACATGACGCGCTCCTCAGGTCAGCCACCGGGCCGCCTCAGGGCGGACCTGCGCCCCCTCGGGGGGCCGTGAACGAAGATGAACGTGGGGGCTCATGGTCAAGCCTTCTCGATGTTGACGGTGAAGCTCTTGAACTCCGGCGTCTGGGTGTTCGCATCCCCCACGAAGGGGGTCAGCGTGTTCACCAGATAACCGGGCTTGGCCACGCCGACGAAGCCCCAGTGATTGGGCAGACCCACCGTGTGGACCCGCTTGCCGCCGACATCCAGCGACGCCACGCGCTTGGTCACCACCGCCACCGCCTTGATGTAGCCGCGGTTGGAACTGACCTTCACCTGATCGCCATTGGCGATGCCCTTCTCCTTCGCGAGTTCCTCCCCGATCTCCACGAACTGCTGCGGCTGGATCACGGCGCTGGTGCGCACGTTCTTGGTCCAGTAGTGGAAGTGCTCGGTGAGCCGGTAGCTCGTGGCCACGTAAGGGAACTTGTCCGGCTTGCCGAATTGCTCCCGATCGCCCTTGAAGACCCGGCCGGCGGGGTTGTTCATCGCCTTGGGGTTGTTCGGGTGCAGCGGGTTGGCCGTCAGCGGCGACTCGAAGGGCTCGTAGTGCTCCGGCAGCGGGCCGTCCACCATGCCGCTGGGCGCGAACAGCCGCGCCACGCCTTCGGCGGTCATGATGAAGGGCCGCACCGCGTCCTCGTCGTTCGGATTGGCGTCCGGACGGATGTCCGGCACGTCCGAGCCACCCCACTTGTCGGTGAAACTCACCAGGCGCCGCTTCGGATTCCAGGGCTTGCCGGTCGGATCGCAGGAGGCCGCGTTGTAGAGCACGCGCCGGTTGGCCGGCCAGGCCCAGGCCCAGTTCAGCGTCTGGCCGATGCCCCACGGGTCGCTGTTGTCGCGCCGCGCCATCTGGTTGCCCGCCTGCGTCCAGGCGCCGGCATAGATCCAGCAGCCGCTGGCGGTGCTGCCGTCGTCGCGCAGCAGACCAAAGCCCGAGAGCTGCTCGCCCGCCTTGGCCAGCACCTTCGTCGCATCCTTCGGATCGGTGACGTCGGCCAGCGCCTTGCCGTTGTATTCCATCGCCAGTTCCTCGGCCGAGGGGCTGTTCGGAATCTTGTACGGCCAGCTCAGGTTGACGATCGGATCCGGGAAGGCGCCGCCATCCTTCTGATACGCGGCGCGCAGGCGCAGGAAGATCTCCGCGATGATCTCGGCGTCGCCCTTGGCCTCGCCCGGCGGCTCGGCGCCCTTCCAGTGCCACTGCAGCCAGCGGCCCGAGTTGGTCAGCGAGCCCTCCTCCTCCGCGAAGCAGGTGCTCGGGAAGCGGAACACCACCGTCTGGATCTCCTCGCTCTTCACGTCGTTGTGCTCGCCGTAGTTCTTCCAGAACTCGGCGGTTTCGGTGTTGAGCGGGTCGATGATCGCGAGAAACTTCAGCTTCGACAGGCTCTCCACCACCTTCTTCTTGTTGGGGAAGCTGCCCACCGGGTTGAAGCCCTGGCAGATGTAGCCGTTGACCTTGCCCTGATGCATCAGCTCGAAGGCCTGCAGCACGTCATAGCCCTTGTCCCACTTGGGCAGATAGTGGAAGGCCCAGTCGTTCTCCTTGGTCGCGGCCTTGCCCCACCACGACTTCTGCTGGCTGACGAAGAACTTCGGATAGTTCTGCCAGAAGCTCATCTGGTTGGGACGCAGCGGCTTGAGCGCCTTGGTCTTGTAGTAGGTCTCGAGGTCCTGCTCCGAGTCCTTGGGCAGCGTCATGTAGCCGGTCAGCGAGGTCGACAGCAGCCCCAGGTCGGTCAGACCCTGGATGTTGCTGTGGCCGCGCAGCGCGTTCATGCCGCCGCCAGGCTGCCCGATGTTGCCCAGCAGCAGCTGCATCAGCGCGCCGGTGCGGATGATCTGCGAGCCCTGGCTGTGCTGCGTCCAGCCCAGCGCATACATCACCGTCATCACCTTGCCCGGGACCGAGGTCGCGGCGATCTGCTTGCAGATCTCCAGGAACCTGTCCTTGGGCGTGCCGCAGATCTCGCTGACCTTCTCCGGCGTGTAGCGCGAAAAATGCTGCTTCATGACGTTGAGCACACAGCGCGGGTGCTGCATCGTCATGTCCACCTTCGCGAAGCCCTTCTCGTCCATCTCATAGGCCCAGGACGCGTTGTTGTACGCGCGCTTGGCCTCGTCGTAACCCGAGAACAAACCATCCTCGAACTTGTAGCCCTCATTGATGAGGAAGGGCGCGTTCGTGTAATGGCGGACGTATTCCTTCTGGATCTTGTCGTTGCTCAGCAGGTAGTTGATGACACCACCCAGGAACGCGATGTCAGACCCCGCGCGAATCGGCGCGTAGTAATCGCTCATCGCCGCCGACCGCGTGAAGCGCGGATCGACCACGATCAGCCGGGCCTTGTTGTGATGCTTGGCCTCGATCACCCACTTGAAACCGCAAGGATGCGCCTCGGCAGCATTGCCGCCCATGATCAGCACGAGATCGGCGTTCTTGATGTCCACCCAGTGGTTGGTCATCGCGCCGCGGCCGAACGTCGGGGCCAGACTGGCCACCGTCGGTCCGTGTCAGACGCGCGCCTGGTTGTCGAACGCCAGCATCCCCGTCGAACGCATCGCCTTGTGGGTGATGTAGCCCGACTCATTCGAAGACGCGGAAGCGCAGATCATGCCGGTCGAGAGCCAGCGGTTCACCGTCTTGCCGTCACCATTCTTCGCAATGAAGTTGGCATCACGGTCCGCCTTGAGCAGCTTGACGAAACGATCCATCGCCTCGTCCCAGCTCACTCGCCTCCACGCCTTGGCACCCGCCTCACGGATCTCCGGATACTTCAACCGGTTGGGGCTGTGCACGAAATCCAGCAGACCCGCCCCCTTCGGACACAAGGTGCCACGATTCACCGGATGATCCGGATCACCCTCGATATGCACAATGTCGGCAGTGACGTTCTTCGCCTTGTCGCCCAGCGCATACATGATGATCCCGCAACCCACCGAGCAGTAGGGACAGGTGTTGCGGGTCTCCGTCGCCCGGGCAAGCTTGAACTGGCGCGTCTCAGCCAGAGCCGCAGTCGGAGAGAACCCCAACGCGACAAGGCTCGAGCCCATCACGGCCGCCCCGCTCACCCGGAAGAAATGCCTCCGGTTCATGTCCATCTTGTGCCCTCCTGGGTTCGGCGCCGTTGCCGACCTGGGTGAAACGCACGACCGTCACGCGGCCCGTCTCGGCATTTCGGCACAAAGCCAGCACTTTGTCCAATCAGGAGTCACCCTCTCATCACGCGAGGGAACGGTGGGCGCACGGCAGCGTTCAGGCGCAGAGCAGCGCGATGAGCCCCGCGAGCGGGTGCCCCTCTGCGCTCACAGTCTTCCCTTCGGTCAGGGTTCGCTTCGAGGGGCACCCGCTCGCGGGGCTCTCGTTGCAGCGCAGCACGGCAACGGCCCTTGAGAGGCGGACGGGGCGGTCAGGTGTTCTTGGAGACGGTGATCGTCGGGAACTTCGACGAGTAGTCCTTCGCTTGGCCGGCAAGCTTCACCGCGACCTTGCGAGCGATCTGCTTGTAGGCCTGCGCGTGCGGGCCGTCCGGCTCTGCGACCACCGTGGGCTTGCCACTGTCGGCCTGCTCGCGGATCGACAGCGACAGCGGCAGCGAACCCAGCAGTTCCTGCCCGTACTGGTCCGCCATGCGTTGGCCTCCACCACTGCCGAAAATGTGCTCGGCATGACCACAGTTGCTGCAGATATGGATGGCCATGTTCTCGACAATGCCCAGGATCGGCACGCCGACCTTCTCGAACATCTTCAGACCCTTCTTCGCATCGATCAGCGCAATGTCCTGCGGCGTCGTCACGATCACCGATCCGCTCACCGGCACCCGCTGCGACAACGTCAACTGGATGTCGCCCGTGCCCGGCGGCATGTCGATGACCAGATAGTCCAGATCGCGCCAGCGCGTCTGGCGAAGCAATTGCTCCAGCGCCTGCGTCGCCATCGGGCCCCGCCACACCATGGCCTGGTCATCCTCGACCAGGAAACCGATCGACATCAGCTGCAGCCCGTACGACGTCAGCGGCTCCATCGTCTGGCCATCGGTGCTCTCCGGCCGGCCGTGGACGCCCAGCATCAGCGGAATGCTGGGGCCATAGATGTCGGCATCGAGCAGTCCCACCGTGGCACCCTCGGCCGACAAGGCCAGCGCCAGGTTGGCCGCCGTCGTGCTCTTGCCGACGCCCCCTTTTCCTGACGCGACCGCGATGATGTTCTTCACGCCAGGCAGCAACTGGACACCGCGTTGCACCGCGTGCGCAACGATCTTCGAGACGATGCCGACGCTGACATTGGCAACGCCCGGCACCGTCCGCGCCGCCGCGACCAGCGCCGCCCGCAACGCATCGATCTGGCTCGCGGCCGGGTAACCCACTTCGACCTCGAAACTGACCGCATCACCATCCAGCTTCAGATGGCGCAATTGCTTCGTCGAGACGAAATCGCGCCCCGTATTCGGATCGACGACCTGTTGCAGGGCCTGGAGCAGTTGGACTTCTGAGATCTGGGACATGTGGAAAACGGCGAAGCAGGCCGTGACGGCCCGGGAGTCGAAAAAAGGAGGGCCGCGGCAGATCACCGCGCGGCAGCGTCACGCTCGGAGCGGACATTTCGCCGGGCAGTCTAGCCCAGCCTGAAAAGTCGCCAAGCGGCGGGACGAACGGCCACAAGACGCGTCTCCTTGACCAAATAAGGCACGTCACCCACTCGGATGGGTCAGCAATCCGAGCGAATCAACCGATTGAGGCCATAGCGTTGCAGGCGAGGCCGCACCGAGCATGCTCGCCCATGAAACTCAAGATCTGCGCGGCTCTCTTGCGATTGATGAGCCCTGTCGCCAGCGGCCTTCATCGTCTTTGGACTCACCGTTCGCCGTCGCTCAAGGCCTGGACCAGCCGCGCGCACACGCCGCAATCCCGGCGGCCGGCCCCGCGCATCATCTGGAGTTACTGGCATTCGGCGGATCTGCCGCCGGTCGTCGCGGCCTGCGCCGCCAACTGGCGGCGACACGCCCCGGGCTACACGGTCCACGTGCTGCATCGCGACACGGCACCCGCTGCGCTCGGCAATCGGCCGCTGCCACTGGCCTTCGATACGTGGCCGGCCTATCGGCAGGCGGATTGGCTGCGGGTGGCGCTGATCGGCCAACACGGCGGGCTGTGGCTGGACGCCAGCCTGTTCCTCACGCGCTCGCCAGAATGGCTGTTGGCGCTGGCCACGCGAAAGCGGGGATTCGCCGGCTTCCACCTGCGCGGCGGAGATCCGCTAGCTGGCGCAGCCGGCGCTTGGCCCTATCTGGAGAACTGGTGCTTCGCGGCGCCACCGCAGGATCGGTTCATCCTCGCCTGGGAAGCCGAATTGCGCTGGGCCATGGCGCTCGGCGAAACAACGTATCTGGATCGCCTCGGCGACGCGCGCCATGAACTGCTGGCCGGCATCGACGCGCCCCACTACCTCATCATGCATGTGGCCGCCCGCGTCGTGCTTCGGCGCGACGGTCCATTCAATCTCCATCTGCTGCCGGCGGAGGATTCAGCCTACTTCTACCAATCGCGCACCGGTTGGCGCCGTTGGCGCTTGATGCTGGCTCTGCTGGGATGGGGACGCCGCGAGGACACGCCGCTGGTGAAGCTCCGCGGCCCTGAGCGAAAGCGCCTGGGCATGCAGTGCGCGCATGAAGGTCCGCTCCCGCTAAGCTTGGTCGCGACCGAATTGCCAGAACTCGCGACCCGGCCACAAGTTTGAATCCGTCGCCTGCCCCGCCATTCCATCCGTCAGAATGAAAAAAGGCTGCAGCGTCTGCTGCAGCCTTTTCGTTCGCGACCTGATTCGATACTGGCGTATTCGATATCAGCGCGTATTTTGGTGGGCCCTGTAGGATTCGAACCTACGACCAACGGATTAAGAGTCCGCTGCTCTACCAACTGAGCTAAGAGCCCGAAATTCTTTTCGTTTCGCGTCACTCGTTTCGCGTCACCCATCGGTGAATCTCGCGAAGCCGAGATTATGTCAGATATTCAGTCCTCTCAGAACCGATTCCCCTCTGACATCGTTCCGCCATCCGTGAATCGCACGCCTGTGGCGAGTTTTTCACTGCGACGATCGGATCAGGATCGGTTGGTGGGCCCTGTAGGATTCGAACCTACGACCAACGGATTAAGAGTCCGCTGCTCTACCAACTGAGCTAAGAGCCCCCGAGAAATACCATCTGAAGCAAATGGTGGGTCGTGCAGGATTCGAACCTGCGACCAACGGATTAAAAGTCCGCTGCTCTACCGACTGAGCTAACGACCCGAAGCCGTGCTTCAAGCAGTGAAGGCCGGGATGCCCCGACCTCCGCTACTGCGCTTTGAGGTTGTTTGCCCCTCAGCAGAGCCACAGATTATAGGACGGATTTTTGCGCTCGCGCAAGTGCCTTCAAATATCTCTTCACCAGTTCCGCCGCCGCGACCATGCCGAAGCCCGCCGTGACCGCGACGCTCGAGCCATAGCCGTGGCAATTGAGGTTGCCATCGAGGTCACAGGCCTGGACGCCCTCGGGCCGCGTCACCGGCTCGCGCGAGAAGACGCAGGTCACCCCCATCTCGCCCTGCCGCGGCGCCGCGTGGAACTTGCGCAGCCGCTGCCGCAGATTGGCGAGCAGCGGATCGTGCGTCGTCCCGGAGAGATCCAGGATCTCGACGTCCTGCGGCCGGTGCTTGCCCCCCGCGGCGCCGATGCAGATCTGCGGCAGCTGGAGCGCCCTCGCCCAAGCCGCGATCTGCGCCTTGGCACGCACCTGGTCGCAGGCGTCGACGATGCCGTCCACCTGCACGTCGCCCAGCAGCGCCGGCCAATTGGTGTCGTCGACGAAGTCTTCGATGGTGAGGACCTCGCAGCCGGGATGGATGTCGGCGATGCGCTGCTTGAGCGCTTGCGCCTTGGCCATGCCGAGCGTGCTGCCCAGCGCCTGCACCTGGCGGTTGATGTTGGATTCGGCGACATGATCGAGATCGATCAGCACCAGCCGCGCCACGCCCATGCGCGCGAGCGCCTCCACCACCCAGGAGCCCACGCCGCCGAGTCCGACGACGCAGAAGCGTGCCGCGCGCAGCCGCGCGTAGTCGCGCTCACCATGCAGACGGCGCAGGCCGCCAAAACGGCGCTCCGCGTCCGCGTCGAGGTCAAGGGGGCCGTGCCCGGAGTCCTGGGTCAAGGTGGTTGCGCGCCATCGGGGCGCGCCTCGCGAGAAAGTGAACCCGCCTGACCGCGCTCAGCGCAGGCCGGCCTGTCGTTCCTTGGCGGCCTTCGCGGCCTCGGTGCCGGGATAGGCCTTCTGCAGATCGTCCAGCGTCTTGCGCGCGCTCTTCGTGTCCTTGAGCTCGATCTGGCAGTTCGCGATCGCCAGCAGGCTCTCGGCCGCGCGCGGGTGCTCCGGGTTGGCGGCGACAAAGGACTTGAAGGTCGCGATCGCGCCCTTGTAATCGCGCTTGCCGTACTGCGCGTTGCCCAGCCAGAAGCGGACCGAGTCGGAATAACCGCTCGCCGGGAAACGCGTCAGGAAGGTCGAGAAGGCGGAGACTGCCTCGTTGAAATCGCCGCGGCGGATCAGGCCCATGGCCGCGTCGAACTGACGCTTCTCTTCCGGATCGGCCTGGAATTCCTTGCCGTCCAGCGACACCTTCTGCGGCTCCAGCGGGCGCAGCCGGTTGTCGAGGGTGGCCGACTGGTCCGACACCTTGCGCTGGGTGTCGGACAGATCGCGCGCCAGCTGCTCGTTCTGGCCGCGCAGCTTGGCCAGCTCGGACTTCAGCCCGTCGATCTGTCCGGACAGGTCCAGCAGACCGCGCCGTGCGGTCTCGAGCTGGGCCTGCAGGTCCGCGACACGGGCACGCTGCGCCTCCTCGTTCTGAGCCATCTTGGCGCGCAGGTCGAGGATCGCCTTGCGCGCCTCGTCGTCGTCGAACAGCGCCGCCCGCGCGGGGCCAGCGGCGCTCAGCGCCAGCAGCACGCCCAGCATCGTGGCCTTGACCACGGCGCCCGGCGCGAAGGGGATGGAACGGGAGAGTCGCAGCATGCTCATGTCACCGGATTACTTGTCGCGCAGTTCGACGCGACGGTTCTTGGCCCAGGCTTCTTCGTTGTGGCCCGTGTCGGCCGGGCGCTCCTTGCCGAAGCTCACCGGCTCGACCTGGTTCGAGGACACGCCCAGCAGCGTCAGCGACTTGGCGACGGCTTCGGCGCGCTTCTGGCCCAGGGCCAGGTTGTACTCGCGGCCGCCGCGCTCGTCGGCGTGGCCTTCCAGGCTCAGTTGCAGCGTCTTCTTGTTGTTCAGACGCTTGGCGTGGTTCTCGATCAGGCTGCGGTACTCGTCCTTGACGACGAAGCTGTCGAAGTCGAAGTACACGATGCGCTGGTTGGACACGGCGGCGTCCAGCTGCGCGCCCAGGTCGACGGTCTCGACCTTGCGCTGCGCGTTGGCGTTCGGGTCGACCTGCGGCGCCTGTTCGGTCTTGACCGGTTCCTTGGTCTCGACCTGCGCGGGCTCGTCAAGCTTGGTGGAGCTGCAAGCGGACAGGGCGGCCGCGGCCACCAGGCCAAGCATCAGTTTTTCGAATTTCATGGACATTCGCTCCTATGGGTCAAAGCGTGCGGGGGAGTACGGGCAGGACGTCGCGGCCGGACAGCGCCGCTGGTGAAGCCGCGGGAAACAGCGATTGTGAAGCATCGGCTAACACATTCGCGGGGCCAGCCGCCACCCGCGAACGAGCGCTCGACGCGTCACGCTCACGCTTCGCACAGGACGGGCGAAGCGCGACGCCAACGTAGGCAAACCGTGTGCCCGGCGTTGCGAAAGGCGGAGGCATCTCGAGCCGGTGCACGCCGGATCAGGTGCCGAACGGGCCCCAGGCGGGCTCGCGGATGTCGGAGACGCCCGGCGTGGCGAGCTTGGCCTTGACCTTGCCGTCCAGCGTCGTCGTCATCAGCACGTCCCGGCCGCCGGAGCGGGTCGCGTAGACGATCAGCTTGCCGTTGGGGGCGAAGCTGGGGCGCTCGTCGTCGCTGGTGTCGGTGATCTGCTGGACCTGACCGCTGCCCAGGTCCATCACGCACAGCTTGAAGGTGCCGCCGCCGATGCGGGTCACGTAGGCCATCGTGCGGCCGTCCGGGCTGATGGACGGGCTGATGTTGTAGTTGCCGTTGAAGGTCACGCGCTCCGCGTTGCCGCCCGAGGCCGGCATGCGGTAGATCTGCGGCGCGCCACCGCGGTCGCTGACGAAGTAGATCTGCGCGCCATCGGGCGAGAAGCGCGCCTCGGTGTCGATCGCCGAGCTCTGCGTCAGACGCTTGGCGCCCGAGCCGTCACGATTGATCAGATACAGCTGCGAGCCGCCCTCGCGCGACAGCGTGACCACCAGTTGCTGGCCATTCGGCGAGAACGACGGTGCGCTGTTGGTGCCGCGGAAGTCCGCGACCTTGCGCCGCTTGCCGCTGCGCAAGTCCTGGATCCAGATGACCGCCTTGCGGGTCTCGAAGCTGACGTAGGCCACTTCGTTGCCATCGGGCGACCAAGCCGGCGAGATGATCGCCTCCGGGCTGTTGAGCACGGTCTGCTCGCCCTCGCCGTCCGCGTCGGCCACGCGCAGCGAATAGCGCGGGCCGGCCTTGTTCACGTAGACGAGCCGCGTCGCGAAAACGCCGCGCTCGCCAGTGAGCTTCTGGTAGATCGTGTCGGCGATCTTGTGCGCCGCCAGACGCAGGTCGGCCGGGACCACCGGCACGCTCTCGCTGCCCAGGTCGGTGCCCTTGACCACGTCCCAGAGCCGGTAGCGAACGTCGAAGCGGCCGTCCGCCAGCCGCGCCGCGGAGCCAGCCGCCAGCGCATCGGCGGCGCGGGCGCGCCAGTCGGCGAACTGAGGTTGCGAGGTCTCGGACATCCCGGACTGGCCCGGCACGAGGCTGAACTGGCCGCTGCGCTCGAGGTCGGCGCGGATGATGGCCGCGAGCGGCTGGCCGGTGGCCGATTCATTGGCGAAATCGCTGATCGCGATCGGCACGCGCGTCGCGCCGACACCGGCGATCTCGACCCGGAACTGCGCGAAGGATGGCAGCGTCAACCCGGCAGCCAGACCGCCGAGCAGTCCGCGGCGCGTCAGCGCGCCATTGCCTTGAGGAGGAAGAGCGGAGGGGGAGGCAATCGTCTTGGTGCTCATCGGCTTGCGGAACGAATGGAGGCCTGATTGTGCCCGAGGCCCGTGAGGATGTTACGAATCGGCGAGGTTACAAAGGGCAAGGCGGCTGGCAAACGGCGCGCCACCCTGATGCGAGTCGGCGCGCCACCTGAATCAGTCAGCGGAGCCGGCGGCGTCCACGAGTTCGGGCCATGGTCGCACCAGCGCTGGATTCCCAGAATGCCTGCTTCGCCCGCGAAGGTCTCGGGGGCTGGAAGGACACCGATGGCTGACTCCCAATCGCGGCTGCGCGACCGGCTCCGGCCCTGGCTGATCGCGATCCTGTGGCTGCTGTTCGCGGCCCTCTTCAGGGCGGCGCTGGCCGCGACGCCCCCAAACCCCGAGACGGTACCGGAGACGCCCTTCGTGGCCCTGGTGACCCCCTTCAGCGCCGGCAGCGGCCCGGACCAGGTGGCCCGCGCGATGGCCGCGGTGTGGACGCAGCGATCGGGCGAGCCGGTCGTGGTCCGGAACCTGCCCGACCGCCAGGGCTACGTCGCGGCCCGCCAGGTGGTCATGGCGGCGCCTGACGGGCGCACGCTGCTCCTCACGTCGAGCCCATTGCTGGAGCGCCCGCCCCGCCTTCCAGACGACCCCTTCGCCCCGCCCGCCGCATCGGCGTCGGACTTCACGCCGCTGGCGCGCGTCGGCCTGCACCCCTTCGTCACGGTCTTCTCACCCGGCATGTTCGGCGATTGGCTGGCGCCTTTGAAGTCCCCGCTGACCTCGCCCGCCGCGCTGCGCGCGCTCGCCGCCCCCCCAGCCCGCCGGGTCGAGCCGATGTTCCCGCAATCGCTCACGTCGCTCGACAACCCACCCGATGCAGAGGACTTCAAGGACCTGGTGGCGCGTGACGTCCCGACCTGGAACGCGCTGCTCGCGCCGCCGCGTCTGCCGCCGGCACTCGCCGCGCGCTTGCGCGAGGAATGGCGCCAGGTGATCGACGATCCTCGCGTCCGGGTCGCCTTGGCGCAGACCGGCACGGAACTGTGGGAAATCATTCCCAAGGAGGCCCCATGAGCGGCATCGCCTTCAAGCACTTGGTCGCGGCGTCAGCGCATTTCCACCGGCTGGTCCGCGTCCATGTGGTGACCGATGACGGCCTGGCCCACGCGCAGACGCAGATCCTCGGCGCGGCGCGGCTGGCGGGCCTGCTGATGTTCCGCAGCTTCCGCGTCGACACGGGCTCGCTCCCGCCAGGCATGCGCGTGGCGTCCTCGGAGGCGCTGATTCACGGCCGCCGGCTGCGCGAGGTGCTGCTGGCCACGCTGCATCAGCTCGGTCATCGCGTCGCGATGGAAGACCTCGATGAGCGCAGCCGCGTGGCCGAGATCTCCCGGCTCTCCTTCGTCGAGGTGCATGAACGGCTGACGCCCCGTGCGCTGTCCTACCTGGAGCTGTCGCCGATGGGCATGCGGGACGCCGCGACCGCGGCGGCCACCGCCGCGGCCGGACTGATCCACGACCATGCGCCGGCGGTGTGCGTGCGTCAGGCCGCGGCGCTGGCTTGCGGTGGGTTCGAGGAAGGTGTGACAACGGTGCCCTGGCCCTTCGCGTACGACCTGGATGCGGCGCGCAGGCTGCTCGCCAGCCTGCGCCTCAACCTCGCCTGAGCAGGCCAGCCACCTGCCGCCGCGCCACGGCGCGGCGCCCGTCACATCAGCACGATGTCGTAATGCTCGGTCTGGTTGGTGGGCTCGGCGGTCAGCGAGATCGGCTTGCCGATGAAGTCCGAAAGCCCCGCCAGATGCTGGCTCTCCTCGTCGAGCAGCATTTCCACGACATTGGCCGCGGCCACGACGCGGAACTCCTTGGGATTGAACTGCCGGGATTCGCGCAGGATCTCCCGCATGATCTCGTAGCAGATGCTGCGCGCGGTCTTGACCTGGCCGCGCGCCTCGCAAGTCGGGCACGGCTCGCAGAGCATGCGGGCCAGCGACTCGCGCGTGCGCTTGCGCGTCAGCTCGACCAGCCCCAATTGCGTGAAGCCGCCGATTGTCACCTTCGTGCGATCGCGGTTCAACTGCTTGCGGAACTCCTGCAGGACCGCGGTCTTGTGCTCCTCGCGCGTCATGTCGATGAAGTCGACGATGATGATCCCGCCCAGGTTGCGCAGCCGCAGCTGACGCGCGATCGCGCCGGCCGCCTCGAGATTGGTCTTGAAGATCGTGTCGTCGAAGTTGCGCGCGCCGACGAAGCCGCCGGTGTTGACGTCGATCGTCGTCATCGCCTCGGTCTGATCGATGATCAGATACCCCCCGGACTTCAGGTCCACCCGCCGCGCCAGCGCGCGGGCGATCTCGGCATCGATGTTGTGCAGGTCGAAGATCGGACGCTCGCCACGGTACAGCTCCAGCTTGGCGGTCGCGGCCGGCATGTAGGTCTCGCCGAAGCGGCGCACGACGTCGTGCTGCAGCGCCGAATCGATCCGGATCGAGTTCGTGCGCTCGCTGGCCAGGTCGCGCAGCACGCGCTCGACCAGGCTCAGGTCCTGGTACAGCAGGCTCCCTGGCGGCAGTTTCAGCGATTTGTCGCGGATGGACGCCCAGGTCTTGCGCAGGTAGGCGATGTCGGCGCCGAGTTCCTCATCGCTCGCCTCTTCCGCGTTGGTCCGCAGGATGAAGCCGCCGGTGTTGCCGTCCTGCACGCCGGCCGACACCAGCGTCTGCATGCGCGCGCGCAGCGCGTCGCGGGCTTCGGGCGAACCGATCTTCTGCGAGATCCCGATGTGGTTGTCCTGCGGCAGGTGCACCAGCAGCCGGCCGGCGATCGAGATCTGCGTCGACAGCCGCGCGCCCTTGGTCCCGATCGGGTCCTTGATGACCTGCACGGTCAAGGCCTGCCCCTCGTAGACCAGGCGTTCGATCGGGACCGCCTGGCCGCTCTCGCCATGCGGCCCGTGGTGGCCACGCGGATTCACGCCGTTCAGGTGCAGGTCCGCGACGTGCAGGAAGGCCGCGCGTTCCAGGCCGATGTCGATGAAGGCGGACTGCATGCCCGGCAGCACCCGGGCCACCTTGCCGAGATAGACGTTGCCGACGAGGCCGCGTTCCAGCGTGCGCTCGATGTGCAGTTCCTGCACGGCTCCGTTCTCGACCACGGCCACGCGCGTCTCCTGCGGCGACCAGTTGATCAGGATGTCTTCCATGTTCTTGTGCTCCAGCGCTCTCGTCAGCCTCGGGGCTGGCGGCAACGCTCGAGTCGCCTTCGGGATCGCCTTGTGTCTGTCTATCCTTGCTGGCTTCAGACCACGAAGCCGGCCTCCCGCAGCAACTGCGCCGTTTCGAACAACGGCAGGCCCATGATGCCCGAATAACTGCCGGCGATGTGCTCGATCCAGGCGGCGGCCTGACTTTGTATCGCATAGGCGCCGGCCTTGCCCATGGGTTCCCCCGAGGCCACGTAGGCATCGAGCCGGGCCTGACCGATCTCGGCGAAGCGCACCTGCGACACGTTGACCGCGCTCAGCACGCGGCCATCCGGCAGGCCGACGGCGACCGCGGTGAGCACGCGATGCTCGCGTCCCGACAGGCTGGCCAGCATGGCCGCCGCATGCGCGGCGTCGCCGGGTTTGCCGAGGATGCGGTCCCCCAGCGCGACCGTGGTGTCCGAGCACAGCACCGGCGCGGGCGACAGGCCTCTTCGCTCGCGACGCTGCAGTGCGGCATGAAGTTTCGCCGCGGTCACCCGCCGCACGTAGTCGTCGGGCGATTCGCCGTCGATCAGCGCTTCGAGCGCCTCGGCGTCCTCGTCGGCGCCCGGCAGCAGCAGTTCATGGCGGATGCCGATCTGCTCGAGCAGTTGACGGCGGCGCGGGCTCTGCGAGGCGAGATAGACGAAGGCGAAAGGGGCGGTGGTGTCGGACATGGGCGATTCACTCGCGGTGGTACGGATGCCCTTCCATCACGGACCAGGCGCGGTAGAGGCCTTCAGCCAGCAGCACGCGAACGAACGCGTGCGGCAGCGTCAGGTCGGAGAGACGCAGCTTCTCGTCGGCGCGCGACTTGATGCTGTCGTCCAGGCCGTCGGGGCCGCCGATGAAGATCGCGACATCGCGGCCGTCGCCGCGCCAGGTCTCGAGCCGCTGCGCAAGCTGCCTGCTCGTGACCCGCTCTCCGCGCTCGTCGAGCACCACGCGCCGCGCCCCCTTCGGGCAGGCGGCATCGAGGCGCTGAGCCTCGGCCGCCATCAACTGCTCCGTCGACTTGCCGGTGGTGCGCGGTTCCGCCTTCACCGCCTTCAACTCCAGCCGCATCTCCGGCGGGAAGCGCTTGGCGAAATCCTCATAGGCCTCATCGGCCCAGGCCGGCATCTTCTGGCCGACCGCGCACAGCACCAGCCGCACGGGGTCAGGCCTTGGCCTTGGACTTCGTGCCGGTCTTCACCGTCGTCTTCTTGGCAGCGGGCTTGGCGCCGGCTTTCTTGGCGGCGGGTCTGGCCGTCTTCGCCGCAGCGGCGACCTTGGGCGAAACCTTCTTCGTCGCCGGCTTCTTCGAGCCGACCTTCACCGTCTCGACCGGCGCCTTGGCGGCGGCGGTCTTGCGAGCGGTCTTGGCGGCGGGCGTCGCCTCGGCGGACTTCGCGCTCGTCTTCTTCGCCGCGGGCTTGGCGGCGGACTTCGCCGCCGGCTTGGCGGTCTTGGCACCCGCTGCCTTGACGCCCGCCTTGGCGCCCGTCTTGGCGGCGGCGGACTTGGTGCCCGTCGCGCGCGTGGGCGCCTTCTTGGACGCGGTGGCGACGGTCTCGCCGTCCTCCGCCTTGGCCTTGGCCTTGGCCGGCTTCTTGGCCGCGGCCTTCTTCGCCTTGGGCGCGTCGTCCTCGTCCTCGTCCATCGGCTCGGACGCCTTCACCAGCTTCGTGCCGGTATTGCCGAGCTTGAGCTTGACCGGCTTGCCGCCCCAGATCTCCTCGAGGTGGTAATACTGGCGGATCGCCGGCTGCATCAGATGGACCACGGCCGCGCCGCAGTCGACGATGATCCATTCGCCGTTGTCCTCGCCCTCGGTGCGCATGACCTGCATGCCGCGCTTCTTGACCGTCTCGCGCACGCTGGAGGCCAGCGCCTTGGTCTGCCGGTTGCTCGTGCCCGACGCGATGATCACGCGCTCGAACAGCGGCGACAGGCGCTCGGTGTCGAAGACCAGGATGTCCTGGCCCTTCACATCCTCCAGACCATCGACGATGGCACGTTCCAGTTTCTTGATGTCCATTCAGTTCTCACTGTAGAGACGGTGCCGGGCAATATACCCCGCCACCTCGTCGCCCACCACGGGCCTCACGTCAGCGCCCTCGGCCGCCAGTTGGCGGACCTCGGTGGATGACCATTGCAGCGCCGGCATCGTCAGCTTGACCAGCCGGTGGGGCCGTTCCAGCAGCGCCGCCGGCGCCTTCACTTCGTCCTGCGCGCGGGCGGCCACCGCCAGCCCCATGCGCTCGACCAGTTCCTCCCAGCCGTTCCAGCTCGTCAAGCCGGCCAACTGGTCCTGTCCGAGGATCAGCCAGAGCGCGTCGTCCGGGCGCTCCCGCCAATACTCGCGCACCGAGTCGAGCGTGTAGCTCGGCCCGGCGCGTGTGATTTCGCGATCGTCGAGGACGAAGCGGGCATCGCCCCCCTCACCGTCGACCATCAGCCGCACCATCGCGGCGCGGTCCGCGGCCGGCGCCATCCGGCGGTCCGACTTCTGCCAGGGCTGTCCGGCGACGACCCAGCGGACCTCGTCGAGCCCCAGCTGCTCGAGCGCCGCGCGCGCCAGCGCCAGGTGCGCGCGATGGACCGGATCGAACGACCCGCCGAACCATCCGACCTGTCGCGCACGGTTCGAATGGCTGCTGCTCACTCGGGACCCTTCAGAACCAGAGGTGCGTCGGCACCTCGTCCGCCCACTCGCGCGGGCGGAGGAAGTCGCTGTAGAGCCGCGCCTCGGGCGAGCCCTCCTCCGGCGACCAGTCGTAGCGCCAGCGCGCCACCGGCGGCATCGACATCAGGATGGATTCGGTGCGCCCGCCCGACTGCAGGCCGAACAGCGTGCCCCGGTCGAAGACGAGATTGAACTCGACGTAGCGGCCGCGGCGGTAAGCCTGGAAGTCACGCTCGCGCTCGCCATAGGCCAGCCCATGACGGCGCTCGACGATGGGCTCGTAGGCCGGCAGGAAGGCGTCGCCCACCGACTGCAGCAGGCCGAAGGCCTGATCGAAACCGCCCTCGGCGTAGTCGTCGAAGAAGATGCCGCCGACGCCGCGCGGCTCATTGCGATGCTTCAGGTGGAAGTACTCGTCGCACCACTGCTTGAAGCGCGGGTAGAGGTCCTGGCCATGCGGCTCCAGCGCGGCGCGGCAGGTGCGATGGAAGTGCTGCGCATCGCGCTCGAAGCCGTAGTACGGCGTCAGGTCCATGCCGCCGCCGAACCACACGACCGGGTCGCGGTCCGCGGGCAGCGCGGCGAACATGCGCACGTTCATGTGGACGGTCGGCACGAAGGGGTTGTGCGGGTGCATCACCAGCGAGACGCCCATGGCCTCGAACGGGGAGCCGGCCAGCTCGGGCCGATGCGCCGTCGCCGAAGGCGGCAGCACCCGGCCGCGCACGTGCGAGAAGTTCACGCCGCCGCGCTCGAACACCGCGCCGTTCTCGATCAGCCGCACCAGGCCGTCGCCTTCGAGGCGGCCGCCGGGTTCGCGCTGCCAGGCATCGGCGATGAAGGCCTGGCCGTCGAGCCGCTCCAGCGTCGTCACGATCCGCTGCTGCAGGCCGAGCAGGTAGTCGCGCACCAACTGCGTGTTCATCGGGGATCTCCGTCCTGAGCGGGAATGTGAGGGGCCAGTGATCGACGCAGACGCGCGCTGCCGCCGGCCATCGGCGTCAGCGCGCCGGTCCGGCGGCGGGGAGCGGAAGGGGCCACGTCAGCTCAGCGTTTGATCGCGCGGTGGCCGATGTCCTGGCGGTACTGCTTGCCGTCGAACTGGATCGACTGCGCGGTCTGGTAGGCCAGTTGCTGGGCATGGCGCACGGCCTCGCCCAGCGCGGTCACGCACAGCACGCGGCCGCCGCTGGTGACCAGCTTGTCGTCCTGCATCGCGGTGCCGGCATGGAACACCATCGCGTCCTCGGCATCCTCGGGCAGGCCGGTGATCGCGTCGCCCTTGCGCGGCGACAGCGGATAGCCGCCCGCGGCCATCACGACGCCCAGCGCCGCGCGGCGGTCCCACTGCAGCTCCACCTGGTCGAGCGTGCCGTCGGTGGCGTGCATCAGGACTTCGAACAGGTCGCTCTTCAGACGCATCATGATCGGCTGCGTCTCGGGGTCGCCCATGCGGGTGTTGAACTCGACGGTGCGCGGCTGGCCCTGCGCGTCGATCATCAGGCCGGCGTACAGGAAGCCGGTGAACGGGGCGCCGTCGCGGGCCATGCCCTGGATCGTCGGCATGATGATCTCGTGCATCGCCTTGGCGTGGACGTTGGGCGTCACCACCGGCGCCGGCGAGTACGCGCCCATGCCGCCGGTGTTGGGCCCCTGGTCGCCGTCGAGCAGCCGCTTGTGGTCCTGGCTGGTGGCCAGCGGCAGCACGTTCTTGCCGTCGCACAGCACGATGAAGCTGGCCTCCTCGCCTTCGAGGAACTGCTCGATGACGACGCGCGCGCCGCCCTCGTTGTGGACCACGCCGAGCTTGTTGTCGGCCAGGATCCAGTCGATCGCCTCATGCGCCTCGGCCAGCGTCATCGCCACGACCACGCCCTTGCCCGCCGCCAGGCCGTCGGCCTTGATGACGATGGGCGCGCCCTGCGCGTCGACGTAGGCATGGGCCAGCGCGGCGTCGCTGAAGGTTTCGTAGGCGGCGGTCGGGATGCCGTGGCGCTTCATGAACTCCTTGGCGAAGGCCTTGGAGCTCTCCAGCTGCGCAGCCGCCTTGGTGGGGCCGAAGATGCGCAGGCCGCGGGCGCGGAACTCGTCGACGACGCCCGCCGCCAGGAAGGCCTCCGGGCCGACCACCGTCAGCGCGATCTTCTGCTCGACGGCGAAGTCGGCCAGCGCCTTCACGTCGGTGATCGGGACGTTCTTCAGCAGCGGATCGCGCGCGGTGCCGCCGTTGCCGGGCGCCACGAACACCTGCGTGACGCGCTCGCCCTGCGCCAGCCGCCAGGCCAGCGCGTGCTCGCGGCCACCATTGCCAAGGACCAGGACCTTCATTCGGACAGGCTCGCGTTGTGATAGACCTCCTGGACGTCGTCCAGGTCCTCGATGACGTCGAGCAGCTTCTGCATGCGCGCGGCATCGTCGCCGGCCAGGTCGATGGTGTTCTCGGCGCGCATCGTCACCTCGGCGATCTCGGGCTTCAGGCCCGCGGCCTCGAGCGCGTGCTTCACCGTCTCGTAGTCGCCCGGGGCGGTCAGCACCTCGATGGCGCCGTCCTCGTCGGTGACCACGTCCTCGGCGCCGGCCTCGAGCGCGACCTCCATGACCTTGTCCTCGGAGGTGCCGGGCGCGAACACCAACTGGCCGCAGTGCTTGAACTGGAAGGCGACCGAGCCTTCGGTGCCCAGGTTGCCGCCGTACTTGCTGAACGCGTGACGGACCTCGGCGACCGTGCGCACGCGGTTGTCGGTCATGCAGTCGACGATGATGGCCGCTCCGCCGATGCCGTAGCCCTCGTAGCGGATTTCCTCGTAGGTGACGCCGTCGAGGTTGCCGGTGGCCTTGTCGACGTTGCGCTTGATGTTGTCGGCCGGCATGTTGGCGGCCTTGGCCTTGTCGATGGCCAGACGCAGGCGGGGATTCATCGCGATGTCGCCGCCGCCGGTGCGGGCCGCGACGATGATTTCACGCGTCAGGCGGGTCCAGATCTTTCCGCGCTTCTCGTCCTGGCGGCCCTTGCGGTGCTGGATGTTGGCCCATTTGGAATGCCCTGCCATGTGCTCGTTCTCCTATGAACGACGGCCCGGAAAAAGTCCGGGCCGGCGCTGTTGATGCTTCGTTAGACTGCGATTTTAGCTTTTTGCCTCTGGAGACTTGCGCATGGCCGACCCGATCCTGCTGGCCCGCCACGGCGACATCGAATGTCAGCTGCTCCCCGCGTTGGCCAACCGCCACGGTCTGATCACCGGCGCGACCGGCACCGGCAAGACGATCAGTCTCCAGAAACTGGCTGAATCGTTCAGCCAGATGGGCGTTCCGGTGTTCATGGCGGACGTCAAGGGCGACCTGACCGGCATCTCGCAGGCTGGCGCGCCGTCGGCCAAGCTGCTGGCCGTGCTGAAGGAGCGCGGCATCGAGCCGCCCGCCGCGATCGCGTGTCCGACGACGCTGTGGGACGTGTTCGGCGAACAGGGCCATCCGGTGCGCGCGACGGTCTCCGACATGGGCCCGCTGCTGCTGTCGCGGATGCTGGGGCTCAACGAGACCCAGGCCGGCGTGCTGCAGATGGTGTTCAAGATCGCCGACGACCAGGGCCTGGCGCTGCTGGACCTGAAGGACCTGCGCGCAATGCTGCAGCACGTGGGCGACAACGCCAGCGACTTCACCACCCAGTACGGCAACGTCTCGGCCGCCAGCGTCGGCGCGATCCAGCGCGGGCTGCTGCAGATCGAGGCCCAGGGCGGGGACAAGTTCTTCGGCGAGCCGATGCTCGACATCCACGATTTCATGCAGACCACGGACGGCCTGGGTGTGATCAACATCCTGGCCGCCGACAAGCTGATGGCCGCGCCGCGGCTGTACGCGACCTTCCTGCTGTGGATGTTGTCGGAGCTGTTCGAGACGCTGCCCGAGGTCGGCGACCTGGACAAACCCAAGCTGGTGTTCTTCTTCGACGAGGCGCATCTGCTGTTCAAGGATGCGCCGTCGGCGCTGGTCGAGCGCATCGAGCTGGTCGTGCGGCTGGTGCGGTCCAAGGGCGTCGGCGTGTACTTCGTGACGCAGAACCCGCTGGACATTCCGGACACGGTGCTGGGCCAGCTCGGCAACCGGGTGCAGCACGCGCTGCGCGCGTTCACGCCGCGCGATCAGAAAGCGGTCAAGGCCGCGGCCGACACGATGCGGCCCAAGGCGGGACTCGACATCGCGATGGCGATCACCGAACTGGGCGTCGGCGAGGCGCTGGTCAGCCTGCTCGACGAGAAGGGCCGGCCCTGCATCACCGAGCGCGTCTTCGTGCTGCCGCCGGGCAGCCAGATCGGCCCGATCACGCCCGAGCAGCGCAAGGCCTTGATCGCGGGCTCGCTGGTCGCGGGGGTGTACGAGAAGCAGGTCGACCGCGAGTCGGCCTACGAGAAGCTCACTGGCCGCGCCGCCGCGACGCCCGCGGCACAGCAGCGCCAGCAGCAACAGCAGCAGTCACCAGCGCGCGGCGGGTCAATGTCCGACGAGGCGGACAACGCCTTCCGGAATGGCGGCGGACGCGCCGCGCCAGCGCCGCAGCCGGATCAGGGCGGCGGGATGCTGGACGGGCTCAAGGACGTGCTGTTCGGCAGCACCGGCCCGCGCGGTGGACGCCACGAAGGCTTGGCGGAGACTGCGGCCAAGTCGGCGCTGCGCTCGATCGGCTCGTCGGTCGGACGCGAAATCGTCCGCGGCGTGCTCGGCAGTCTGCTCGGCGGCTCCAAGCGCCGCTGAGCGTCAGCGCCGGCCGCGACCGGGCGGCCGCGCCGTGTCGCGCGGCGACAGCGTCGCGGCCCAGGCCGCGATCTCCGGACCCAGCGCATCGACCGCCGCCGCCGTCGCCTTGACGGCGCCTTCGGCGTTCGCGCCCGAAGGCTCGGTGCGGTCGAAAGCGCGCTGCGTGCCGTCCTCGGCCGTCGCCATCACGCGCACTTGCACTTCGCTGCGCGACGCGCTGCTGAAGTTCTGCAGGCATTCCTCCAGTTCCAGCGTGACGCCAATCGGCGCCATAGGCTCCGCGCCCGCCGCTGTCGGTGCCACCGGCGCGCGGGCGATCTGCTGCCTCAGCCGCGCGCCGACCAGCACCGGGAGCGGCGCCGCCCAGCGGGAATCGCGGTAGGCGCGCCGTGCGTACGGGTCCGAGTCGCTGAGCCGGTAGACGATGCCGGTGCCCTGCAGGGTTTCGGGCGCGCTCACCGCCTGCAGGTCGACGCGCCGGGCGAGCGTCACCTGCGACGGCCAGGCCGCGGCAGGTCCGAGATCCATCTGTGTGGGCGCCGGGCCGCGGCTGCCGCAGCCGCTGGCCAGCGCAGCAGCGACCGCCAGCGCGGCTATCGTCAGAACGCGCCGCACGCTGCCGGTACGGGGGAGGTGGAGGTCGTCGTTCATTGTTTCGCTCTCGCGTCGAAGCCCGATTCGCCGGGCCCCGGCTCGCCGGGTTTCGGGCCGAGGATCAGGCTCTGCGGCTGATCGCCGATGCGTTGCGCGGCGCGCTCCAGCGCGCGGGCGGCCTGCGACAGGTCGTCGAGCACCGCGCGCTGGCGCGGCTTGTCGGTCGAGCCCACCAGCGACAGCTCCACCCGGCGCAGCGTGCGCTGCAGCTGCACAGCCGCGTCGCCGAGTTGATCGATCGCCACGGCCTTGCCCTTGTATTCCTCCACCAGCTCGCCGCCCTGCTTCGCCAGCGTATCGACGTTGCCCAGCGTCTGCCGTCCGGCGATGACCAGTCCATCGGCGTTCTTCACCAGCGAGGGCAGTGCCTGCGCGGTCGGCCGCAGCTCGTGCACCAGCTCGTTGAGCCCGGCCGAGGCCTGGTTCAGTTGCACCAGCGTCTGACTCAGTTGCTGCTGGTTGCTGTCGCTGAGCACGCGCTGGATGCGCTCCATCGTCTGCAGCGCGCTCGCGGCCAGCTTGGGGCCCACATCCTGCAACTGGTCGAAGAAGGACGGCGCCAGCGCGATGCGCCGCGTCGTCAACACGCTCTGCTTCGGATCGCCGGGCTCGGGGCCGTCGTACAGATCGATGAACGACAGCCCGGTGATGCCCTGGTAGCCGAGCTTGGCGGTGGTGCCGGCGGCGATCGGCGCGTCGGCGTCGACCTCGATGTCGACCAGGATCTGCTTGGGCTCCGCCGGATCGAAGCGGATCGCGTCCACCTTGCCCACCTGCACGCCGCGCAGCTTCACCGGCGCCTTGACGTTCAGTCCGGGCACGCCGGCGCGCGTCACGACGGTGAAGCTCTGCGTGTCGCCGCGGTCGTCGCGGAACCACAGGATCACCGCCACCAGCGCCGCGCCGAGCAGCAGCACGAACAGGCCGGTGGCCAATGCATGTGCCTTGTTTTCCATGGGCTCGCTCGAAGTCCTTTCTTGTCGCTCTGGTCGTGTGCCGCTGATGCGCCCCGGCGCTCAGGCCGGCAGTTCGTCGCGGTGATGGAGCGCGTCGCGGTAGTGGCGCAGGTTGTCGCCGGCGCAGCGGTCCGCGTGGCCGAGGAAGAAGTTGCGGATGAACGGATGCTGCTGTTTCACCACCACCTCCAGCGGGCCATGCGCGACCAGGTGCTGATCCGCCAGCACCGCCACGCGGTCGGCGATCGCGAACAGCGTGTCCACGTCGTGCGTGACCATCACCACGGTCAGCGCCATCTCGCGCTTGAGGCTCTCGATCAGTTGCACGAAGCCTTTCGAGCTCGCGGGATCGAGGCCTGCCGTCGGCTCGTCCAGGAACAGCAATTGCGGATCCATGATCAGCGACCGCGCCAGCGACACCCGCTTGATCATGCCGCCGGAGAGCTCGGCCGGCATCTTGATGCCGTCCTCCGGCTTCAGCCCGACCTGCTGCAGCTTGGTCATCACCAACTCCGCGATCAGATCCTTGGGCAGGCTCTTGAGCTCGCGCAGCGGCAGCGCGATGTTGTCGAACACCGTCAGCGCCGAGAACAGCGCCCCCTGCTGGAACAGCACGCCCCAGCGGTGGCGCACCTGCGCCAGATCGGTGGCCTCGCACTTGCCCAGCTTGTGGCCGAAGATCAGGACCTCGCCCTCGCTGGGGCGCTCCAGGCCCAGCATCAGGCGCAGCAGCGTCGTCTTGCCGCTGCCCGAGCCGCCGATGATGCCCAGCACCTCACCGGCGGTGACCTCCAGGTTGAGGTCCTTGTGGATGCGCACGCCACCCAGCACGGTGCCGACATGACGCACCTCGATCACCGGCTCGCCGGGATGGACCTCCAGGGCCTCGATGGCCGCGGCCGGGTCCGGTTCGATGCAGTCGCTCATGACTTCAACCCCACGTCGGAGAACATCACCGCGAAGATCGCGTCGACGATGATGACCACGGTGATCGACGCCACCACCGACGCGGTGGTGCCGGTCCCCAGGCTTTCGCTGTTGGGCTTGATGCGCAGCCCGAAATGGCAGGCGACGAACGCGATCAGCAGCCCGAACACCGCCGACTTCGACAGTCCCAGCCACAGATTGGCCACCGGCACCGCGGCGGGCAGCCCCTGCAGGAACTGGACGTACTCGAGGCCGAGCGTGGCTCTGGCGGCAATCATGCCGCCGAGCAGCACCATGCTGCTGGTCCAGGTCATCACCAGCGGCAGCGACAGGGACAAGGCCACCATCTTGGGCAGCACCAGCCGGATGGTGTGCGAGATGCCCATCACCGAGAGCGCGTCCAGCTCCTGCGTCACCCGCATCACGCCGAGCTGCGCGGTCATCGCCGAGCCGCTGCGGCCGGCGACCAGGATCGCGGCGAGCAGCGGGCCGAGCTCGCGCCAGACGCTGATGCCCAGGATGTTGATGACGTAGATGTCGGCGCCATAGCTCTGCAGCTGCTTGGCGGTCAGGTAGGACAGCGTGATGCCCACCAGCACGCCCACCAGCGCCGTGATGCCCAGCGCCTGCGCGCCGCTGCGATAGATGTGGGCCGAGATGTCCTTCCACGCGATCAGCGCCGGGTGGCGCGCCAGCGTGCCGAGGTCGCGCACCACCTGACCCAGCAGCGCGGTGGCGTCGAGCAGGTGGCCGGCCAGGTTCAGCAGGCCCTGGCCGAACTGGCGCACGTTCTGCGCGCGCGGCGGCTTCGCCGGCTTGCCCTGTTTGCTGCCCAGGCGGGAGAACAGCGCCTGGAACATGTCGGCCAGCGGCGCGGGCGGCCAGCGCAGGTCGTCCGGCTGGCGGCGGCCCCAGGCCTGCCACAGCAGCAGCGCGCCGGTCGGATCGAGCCGGCGCACCGCGCTCAGGTCCCAGGACACGTTGGCGGTCGGCACCTCGCCGAGCTCGCCGCGCAGGGCCTCGACGCGCTCGCGCAGCGCCAGCAGCGTCCAGTCGCCCTCCAGCCGCGCCCGCAGGCGGCCGCCCTCGCCGGATTCGCGCAGCAGGCGCGGCGACGGATCGGCCGAGGGTCGGGTGTCCAGGGGGGCGTCCATTGGGGTCAGAGCATAGCCGCGCGCGGCGGCTTCAGTGAATCCGGCGTGCAGGAGTTCGCCCAGTCAGACAAGACGCTGTCGCAGGCGCTCCAGGTAGGTGCGGCTGCAGGGCAAGCGGCTGCCGTCGCGCAGGCGCAGGTGGGCGTCGCCGGCCTCGGTGGGCTCGATCGTGGCGATCAGGCTCAGCCGCACCAGGTAACCGCGGTGAACGCGCACGAACGCCGCCGGATCCAGCCGCTGCTCGAAAGCGCTCAGGCTGCTGCGCAGCGGATAGTCATGCTGCTGGCGGTGCAGGTTGACGTAATTGCCGCAGGCCTGCACCCATTCGATCTCCTCCACCGGCAGCAGGAATTCCTTGCCAAGTTTCTTCACCAGCAGGCGCTCGGGGCGGTTCGGGGAATCGGGGAGGTCGGGCTCAACCCGTTCCGGCGCCGGAACGCCGGACGGCGCCAGCGCGGGTGGCGTGGATGGCGCGGGCGGCTCCAGCGGGGCCGGCGGCTCGGCCAGCACGCTCGCCTCGCCCTGCCAGCGCCAGACGAATAGCCGGTACGCGCCGACGATCAGCAGGATGAACGCGTAGCTGCGGACATCCTTCAGCGCTTCATAGAACAGCTCCAGCGGCCAGTTGCCGAAGTCGTAGCGGGCGCCTTGCGCCGCGTAGGCGAGCTTGCGCAGCGCGACCATGCCCAGCACATGCGCCAGGCTGGTCGCCAGCGCGAACAGCAGGTGCCAGGGCAGATGGCGGCGCAGCAGGCCCCAGCGCAAGGGCTTGGTGTCGGCGGCCCGCACCAGCAGCGGGATCAGGGCCATCCAGGCCAGCGCGCTGGAGAACTCCCAGACAGCGGGCTCCCAGATGTCGAACGGCAGCCGCGCGCGGCGCAGGTCGAGGTTGACCGTGATCGTGTTGGCAACGGCCGAGCCGATCAGCAACGCGGCCCAGGCCGCGCGCTCGATCCAGCGCCGATGCTTCAGGTAGATCCCCAGCCATTTGTCCTCGGTCATGGCGGCGCAGTGTAGGGGCGCGGGACGGCCCGGGGACGGGGCGGATCGTCACCGCGCAGGGGCGGCTCGTCACATTCCTCCCTCTGGCGGAGGGCGTGCGCCGATGCTCCAGCCCCATGAATGCCACCACCGCTCCTTCCCACGCCCGCGCCGCGCCCGGCGCGTCCCGTCTCACCGAACTGGACTGGCTGCGCGTGCTCGCCTTCGGGCTGCTGATCCTGTACCACTCCGGCATGTTCTACGTGAGCTGGGACTGGCACGTGAAATCGCCGCGGCTCCTCCCGGCGCTCGAAGCCTGGATGCAATGGCTGAACCCCTGGCGGATGTCGCTGCTGTTCCTGATCTCCGGCGCCGCCACCGCGCTGATGGCCGGGCGCCTGGAACGCCCCGGCGCGCTGCTGGCCACGCGCAGCAAGCGGCTGCTGCTGCCGCTGCTGTTCGGGATGGCGGTGATCGTGCCACCGCAGTCCTATCTGGAAGTGGTCGAGAAGCTCCATTACGGCGGCAGCTACCTCGACTTCCTGAAGCTCTACTTCCAGGGCTATCACGGCTTCTGCCGCGGCAAGGACTGTCTGGTCCTGCCGACCTGGAACCACCTTTGGTTTCTTCCCTATCTGTGGGCCTATACCGCCATCGTGCTGGTGGCGTTGACGCTGCCCGCCGTGCGCGCGGGCTTCGGGCACGCGGGCTGGCGGCGCCTCGTGGCCGGCGGGCGGCTGCTGTGGGTGCCTTGGCTGCTGTTCGCGTTGCTGCGCCAGCATCTGCTCGACCGCTTCCCCAGCACGCATGACCTCGTCCACGACTGGTACCAGCACGCGCTCTACGGCGCGATGTTCGCGCTCGGATTCGCGTTGTTCGGGACTCGCGACGACCGCCACGGGGCGTGGGAGGCCGCACGCCGGATGCGCTGGGTCGCGCTGGCCGGCTACGTTGCCGTCCAGTTGACGTCGCAAGGGATCGCCGACGGCTGGCGCGCCGGACACGGCGATGATTTTCCGGACTGGCTGCTGATGGCGATGCGCGCGCTCAATGCGGGCAAACAGTGGCTGCCGATCGTCGCGGCGCTCGGATTCGGACGGCAGTGGCTCGCTGGCCGGGACTCGCGGGCGTTGCGGTGGCTGACGCTCGCGGTGTTTCCGTTCTACATCGTCCACCAGACGGTGACGGTCCTCGCCGGCCATCTGCTCGCGCCGCTGCAATGGCCGCTGGCCCTCGAGGCCGCCACACTGGTCGCGATCACCGCGATGGCCTGCCTGGTCGCCGCCTGGGTGGCAATGCGTGTCGACGTGCTGCGCCCGTGGATGGGTCTGGGCCCCAAAGCAAAAAGCCCGGCACCTTGCGGTACCGGGCTTCTTGGTTCTTCTTATTAAATGGTCGGGGTGGCGGGATTCGAACTCGCGACCCCTTGCACCCCATGCAAGTGCGCTACCAGGCTGCGCTACACCCCGACGAAGCCTCAGATTCTATACGCAATTTCTGCGCTCAGGCAAGCAAACTCTCTCGAATCGACAACAACTCGTCCCGGACCTGCTCCAGCGTCAGCTTCTCCAGCGTCACGCTGGTGTGCGCCGCGCCATCGGCCACATCCGCCGCCAAGGCGCGTGCGGCTTCGCGGCGATCACGGAACGAATCAAGATGGGCCGCGGCAATCGCCTCGGCACGGAATTCCTGCGCGCTCGACGCCGCGCCCGCATGGACCGCATCGATCAGCTGATTGCGCGCGCCGTTGATCGTGAACTCCTGGTCGTAGAGCAG
>Ga0102591_1000550_pt1 | contig 69244 bp, 57 predicted proteins | sample AraplaCol_mCL_r2_2_FD_76860 | JGI IMG/M metagenome (GOLD analysis project Ga0102591, IMG submission 76860) | Arabidopsis root microbial communities from North Carolina, USA - plate scrape MF_Col_mCL_r2 (SPADES assembly) (version 2) | ecosystem: Host-associated > Plants > Roots > Endosphere... | reverse complement strand
CTGCGTTGATCCATGAGTGACACTTCCTTCCACGGCATGGCAGGTCTCCCAAAAGACACTGCCAGCCAGTCTAGATGTGTTACCCATGTCTCCGAACAGGTGTTACCTATGTGTCCGGGCTATACACACGGGAGAGGGGAGCAAACCAGTAGCGGGAGCGGAACCGCTTAAGCCGAAGGCGGCGGCACGTAACCCATGGCTTGATCAGCGCCTTCACCGAAGAAATACTTCTCGGTCTGCTTGAGCAGGTACTGGCGCGCGCGGGTGTCGGCCATGTTCAGGCGGTTTTCATTGATCAGCATCGTCTGGTGCTTGAGCCAGCCGGCCCAGGCTTCCTTCGAGACGCTTTGCCAGATCTTCTTGCCGAGTTCGCCCGGCAACGGGGGGAAGTCGAGACCTTCCGCTTCCTTGTTCAGTTTGACGCATTGGACCATGCGGGCCATGTGGGACTCCTTCTTTCGTGTGGGCGCTATTGTAGCCAAGCTCGCGGGACGGGGCAGCGGCGGCTGCCCATGTCCCTGCGGCGCATATTGTTATGTCGTACCAGGGGTTACAGCTTCTTCATCAGCACCATCGACTTGCGCTGCCAGTTGTAGAGCTTGCGCTTGTCTTCGGGCAGGTCGTCCACGCTGGCGTGGACGAAACCACGTTTCAGGAACCAGTGCTCGGTGCGCGTGGTGAGTACGAACAGACGCTCGAGTCCCAGCGTACGGGCGCGGCGCTCGATGCGCTTGAGCAGCCGCTCGCCGTCGCCGGTGCCCTGCGCTTCCGAGGAAACGGTCAGGCAGGCCATCTCTCCCATGTTCTCGCGCGGGAATTCGTAGAGCGCGGCGCAGCCGAACAGCACATTGTCGTGCTCGATGACCGAGAACTTGTCGATGTCGCGCTCGATCAGGTGGCGTCCGCGTGGCACCAAAGTGCCATCGGCTTCCAACGGGGCGATCAGTTGCAGGATGCCGCCCACGTCGTCGAGCGTGGCTTCGCGCAGGCTTTCCAGATCGGTATCGGACACCATCGTGCCCACGCCATCGTGCAGGAACAGTTCCAGCAGCACCGAACCATCGAGGTCGAACGGAATCAGGTGGGCACGCGGCACACCGTTGCGCAGCGCCTTGACCAGATGCTGGAGGTAATAGGCCACGTCAGGCGGCAGGTGATTGTTCTGCAGGCGCTCCATGGCGGTACGCAGCGACATCTCCTTCATCAGCTTGCCCACGGCATCGGGCACGCCTGGCACTTCGGTGATGTAGATCAGCTTGTCGGCCTTGAGCGCGCTGGCCGTGGCGCTGGCCACATCTTCCATCGACAGGTTGAACGCCTGCCCGGTGGGCGAGAAGCCCAGTGGCGACAGCAGCACCACCTTGCCGTGCGACAGCGACATGCGCATGGATTCGTCATCCACCTTGCGCACGAGTCCCGTGTGCTGGTAGTCCACGCCATTGACGATGCCCACTGGCCGAGCGGTGATGAAGTTGCCGGAAATCACAGAGAGCTGTGCGCCGGCCATCGGCGTGTTCGGCAGGCCCTGGCTGAAGGCGGCCTCGATGTCGAGGCGCAGTTCGCCGGCAGCTTCCTTGGCGCATTCCAGCGCCGCGTTGTCGGTGATGCGCACGCCATCGGCGTACTGCGACTGCACGTTGCGCAGCGCAAGCTGTTCTTCCACCTGCGGCCGCGAGCCGAACACCAGTACTACGTGCATGCCCATCGCGTGCAGCAGCGCCACGTCGTTGACCAGTGCGTTGAGCACACCGGCCTTGACCAGTTCGCCGCTGAAGGCGATCACGAAGGTCTTGCCTCGGAACGTGTGGATGTACGGGGCGACGGCGCGCAGCCAGTCCACGAACTGCTGCTGGTCCGGCGGGCTGGCTTCGGCCAGTTCGGCGCCTGCCAGGGCGGACGGAATCGGCGTGACGGGCGCAGGCACTTCGGACTGAGCGTCCAAGGCAGGAGCGGTCGGGGCAGGGGCGGCGGCAGGATCGGGGTCCTGTGCGGGGGAGTCGGTTCTGGCGTTCATGCGGCGGATTATAATCCCGGCCAATGTCAGCACAACGCCCCGCCAAACAAGCCCCGGCCCAGCCTGCCGCGGCCCCATCGAAATCGGCCAGCCAGCAGCCCGCTCCGCGTGACGCAGGCGGCGGCACGCGGCCGCCCCGTCAGCCGCAGAAGGCGCAGCAGAAGCCGCAGCCGATTCAGGCCGCCAAGCCGCAGCAGCAGGCCCGGCTGCCCCGGTCTCAAAAACCAGCAGACGGCGCGCCTCGCCCGCCTCGTCCTCCGCGTGAGCCGCGTCCGCCACAGCCGGAGCGCTTGGCCAATCCGCTGCCTGAGATCACGTTCCCCGAGGCGCTGCCAGTTTCGGCCCGCCGCGACGAGATCGCGCAGGCCATGCGCGACAACCAGGTGGTTATCGTGTCCGGCGAGACCGGCTCGGGCAAGACCACGCAGTTGCCGAAGATCGCGCTGTCGATCGGGCGCGGGCCGGCGCGGGAAGGCAAGCCCGGCGGCGGGCTGATCGGCCACACGCAGCCCCGGCGGATCGCGGCCACGTCCACGGCCAAGCGAATCGCGCAGGAACTGGGCACGCCGGTGGGCGAGCACGTGGGTTACCAGGTGCGGTTCAACGACGCGATGTCCGCAGGCGCCTCGGTCAAGCTGATGACCGACGGCATCTTGCTGGCCGAGACGCAGAATGACCCGCTCCTGCGCGCCTATGACACGATCATCATCGACGAGGCGCACGAACGCAGCCTCAACATCGATTTCCTGATCGGCTACCTGCGCCAGATCCTGCCCAAGCGGCCGGATCTCAAGGTCATCATCACGTCGGCGACGATCGATGCAAAGCGCTTTGCCGAGCATTTCGCGCGCAATGGCAAGCCAGCGCCGGTGATCGAGGTCAGCGGACGGCTGTATCCCGTGGAAGTTCGCTACCGACCGATTCAGGAGGACAAGCCGGCCGACGCCCCGCCGAAGGGCGAGAAAGCACGCGAGCGCGACCTGTTCGATGGCATCGTCGACGCCGTGGACGAGCTTTGCCGCCTGGGCCCGGGCGACGTACTGGTCTTCCTGCCTGGCGAGCGCGAAATCCGCGAGGCGGCCGAGGCGCTACGCAAGCACCATCCGCCGCATACGGAGATCCTGCCGCTGTTCGCGCGCTTGTCCGTGCAGGATCAGGAGCGCGTGTTCCGGCCATCCAACGCGCGCCGCATCGTGCTGGCCACCAACGTGGCGGAAACTTCGCTGACCGTGCCGGGCATCCGCTACGTCGTCGATACCGGGCTGGCGCGCGTGAAGCGGTATTCGTACCGCAACAAGGTCGAGCAACTCCAGGTCGAGTCGATTTCGCAAGCCGCCGCCAACCAGCGCGCGGGTCGTTGCGGCCGCGTGGCCGATGGCGTCTGTATCCGGCTCTACGAGGAAAGCGATTACCAGGGCCGTGCGCGCTTTACCGATCCGGAGATCCTGCGCTCGTCGCTGGCTGCCGTGATCCTGCGCATGAAGGCGCTGCGGCTCACCGATATCGAGGCGTTCCCGTTCATCGAGCCGCCGCTGGGCCGCGCCGTGGCCGACGGCTACCAGTTGCTGCAGGAACTGGGGGCGCTCGACGAATCGAATCAGCTCACGTCCACGGGCCGGCAAGTGGCCAAGTTGCCGCTGGACCCCCGCGTGGCCCGCATGATTCTGGCCGCGCGCGATCACCAGTGTCTGCGCGAGGTGCTGATCATCGCCAGCGCGCTGTCGGTGCAGGACCCGCGCGACCGTCCGCCCGATGCGCAGGAAGCCGCCGATCAGGCCCATCGCAAGTTCATGGACGAAAAGTCCGAGTTCCTCGGCTGGGTCAAGTTGTGGAAGTGGTTCGAGGAGGCGGTGGCACACAAGAAGACCAACCGCCAGTTGCAGGACCAGTGCCGCAGCAACTTCCTGTCGCACGTGCGGCTGCGCGAATGGCGCGATGTGCATTCGCAACTGCTGACCACGGTGAGTGAGCAGGGCTGGCGGCTCAACGAGAGCGAGCCGACCTTCGAACAGGTGCACAAGGCGCTGCTGACGGGCCTGCTCGGCAACGTCGGACTGAAACTCGACGAAGCCGACGGCAAGGGCCGCGAGTATCTGGGCGCGCGGGGGATCAAGTTCCACCTGTGGCCGGGTTCTCTGATCGCCCGCAAGGTGGGCCGCTGGATCATCGCCGCCGAACTGGTGGAGACCAGCCGCCTCTTTGCACGAACGCTGGCGCGCGTGGAACCCGAGTGGATTGAACAGGTGGGGCGCCACCTGCTCAACGTGAGCTGGAGCGAGCCGCACTGGGAAAAAAAGGCGGGACAGGTGGTGGCGATGGAGCGCGGCACGCTATATGGCCTGCCCGTGTACCAGCACCGGCGCGTGCATTTCGGGCCGATGAACCCGAAGGAAGCGCGCGAACTGTTTATCCGTGGTGCATTGGTGGAAGGCGAGTTCGATACGCGCCTGCCGTTCTTCGCCCATAACCAGCGTCTGGTGCGCGAGATCGAGAACCTGGAACACAAGTCGCGCCGGCAGGACGTGCTGGTAGACGACGCGCTGATCTATGCGTTCTACGACGGTGCGATTCCCGCCGACATCCACAACCAGGTGTCGTTCGAGCAGTGGTATCAGGCCGAGGCGGCGAAGCTGCCCAAGGACCGCAAGCTGCTGTACCTGAACCGCGACGAACTGATGCGTCACGAGGCGGCCGGTATCACGACGGACCTGTTCCCGAAGATCCTGCCCGTCGCCGGCATCGACATGGGTTTGACGTACCACTTCGAGCCGGGCAGCCATCGTGACGGCGTGACGCTGACTGTGCCGCTCTACGCACTGAATCAGGTGCGGCCCGATCGCGCCGAATGGCTCGTGCCGGGCATGATCAAGGAGAAGGTGCACCTGCTGCTGAAATCGCTGCCGCAGAAACTGCGCCGTCACTGCGTGCCGCTGCCCGATTACGCAGCAGGTTTTGTCGATCGCCAGCCGTTTGGCGAGGGCGACCTGATCGACGTGCTGATTGCCGATATCCGCGCCGAGACCGGCACCATGATCCGCCGCGCCGATTTCAAGCTCGAGACGCTGCCAGTGCATCACACGATGAACTTCAAGGTCATCGACGAGCACGGCCGGCAACTCGACATGGGCCGCAACCTGGCCCAGTTGCGTGCCGAGTTCGGCGGACAGGCGCAGCAATCGTTCCAGAACATTGCCGCGCGCGATGTGCCGGCTGCGGAGGCGGGCCAGTACGAGAACCTGACCTCGTGGTCGTTCGGCGAATTGCCGGAACTGCTGGAAATCCGCAAGGGCAACCAGACGCTGTTTGGCTATCCGGCGCTGGTGGATCGCACCGATCATTGCGACGTGGAAGTCTTCGACGATCCGCAGGAAGCGGCGCGCATCCATCACGTGGGGCTGCGCCGGCTGTTTGCGCTGCAACTGCGCGAGCAGGTCAAGTTCATCGAAAAAAACATCCCCAACCTGCAACAGATGGCGATGCAGTACATGACGCTGGGGTCGCAGGAGGAACTGCGCAACCAGATCGTGCTGATGGCGCTGGAACGCGCCTGTCTGCAACCGCCGCTGCCGCGTAACGAATCCGAATTCAACGCGCGCAAGGAAGAGGGGCGGGCACGACTCTCGCTGCTGGCGCAGGAAATTGCCCGACTCGTCGGCACGATCCTGGCGGAGTACGCGGGTCTGCCACGCAAGCTGCTGCAGGCCAAGCCGCATGGTAGCGCCTATCAGGATCTGGAGGCGCAACTCGGTCGACTGATGAGCAAGTCATTCGTGGCCGATACGCCGTACAACCAGCTCGTCCACTTCCCGCGCTATCTCAAGGGTATGGCGATGCGCGTGGACAAGCTCAAGGGCGACCCGGGTCGCGACAGTCAGCGCACGCAGGAAATGTCGCCGCTGATCCAGCAATGGCAGCGCGCGGAGAAAATGCTGCGGTCGCAGGGCAGGGGCGCGGTGGTGGATGAGCGCATGGATGAGTTCCGCTGGATGCTGGAAGAACTGCGGATCGCACTGTTCGCGCAGGAACTGAGGACGCCGCAGCCCATGTCGGTGAAGCGGCTGCAGAAGGTTTGGGAGAGTATGCAGCGCTGAAAACCGGGCGGAAGCTGTCGCCGCCTCACATGTATCCAAATGTAAGTAACCCTAAAGATTCCTCTCAGTTCGTCAGCGCATTCCATAGCCGAAACGTTAGAATGCCCGGTTCGTATCGAAATCCACTGTCTTATGCTCGCGTTGCGTCGTGTCGTAGCTGTTTCGGTTGGCGCCCTGGCGCTGGCCCTGGTGTCCACGCCGGCTCTCGCGGAAGTGGTCACCATCCTGAATTCAGGTGATGCTAGCGTTACCTTAATCGACAAGGATACCCAGAAGGTCATCGAGACCTTTCCGGTTGGCAAGGAGCCGCACCACCTGATCGCCACGCCGGACGACAAGTCGCTGATCGTGGCGAATGCCGTGGGCAACGATCTGGTGTTCTTGGATCCGGTGACCGGCAAGGTCCAGCAGCGCGTGCCGAATATCGACGATCCCTACCAGATCGGATTTTCCCCAGACAGCAAGTGGTTCATCGCCACCGGCAACCGCCTGGACCGCGTGGACGTGTACCGCTGGGATGGCCATCAGCTCAAGATCGCCAAGCAGTTCCCGTTGGCCAAAACGCCCAGTCACATCGCGTACACGGCAGACAGCAAGATCGCCTTCATCACGCTGCAGGATTCCAACCAGATTGCCGCCATCGACCTGAACACGCTAACGGTGATGTGGGTCATGGAAGCCGGTTCAGCACCCGCTGGCGTCTGGGTGACGCCGGATCAGAAATACCTGCTCGTGGGCATGACCGGCGCGGACTACGTGGCCGTCATTGACTGGCGCACGCGTACCGTGGTCAAGCAGATCCAGACTGGCAAGGGCGCGCACAATTTCCGCGCGGTGGGCGACAAGCGCCACTTGTTCCTGACCAACCGCGTGTCCGGCTCGATCAGCATCATCGACCAGCAGACGTTGTCCAAAGTGGGCGATATCACGGGTCTGCTGCCGGGGCCCGACGACATGGAGCTGACCGCGGACGGCAAGACGCTGTGGGTGACGTTCCGCTGGGCGCGCTCGGTGGGGTTGATCGACGTGGCCAGCCGCAAACTCGTGAAGACGATCCGTGTAGGTAAATCGCCGCACGGCATCTATTTCAAGACGCGCGCTCCGCTGTATTGATGGGTTGACACGTTCTTGCTGAGGACATCATGCGCAGCTTGATTTCGCGCATCGCCATGCTGGCTCTGGCATCTGCCAGCGCCGTGGCACTGGCAGCCGAGCCGGCGCACCAGGCCGGCGCCTGCCGCGCCGGCACGCTCTACCTGACCTTCGACACCGGCAGCATGAGCCAGGCCGAACTGATTGCCCGGACGCTGCGCAAGCACCATATCCGGGCGACGTTCTTCCTGGCCAGCGAGCCGACCGTCAACAAGGACAACTCGCTCGATTCCACCTGGGCTTCGTACTGGAAATCGCTGGCCGCCGATGGCCACGCGTTCGGCACGCATACCTTCGATCACGTCTACCTGCGCAGCGTCCGCGAAGGCAAGGTCACGATGCGCCCGCAGTTCGGCGCACAGGCGGGACGCGACACGGTCATGACCGAGGCGTCTTTCTGCGCCGAACTGCGCCGCAGCGCGCAGGCATTCCAGTCGATGACCGGGCAGCAGATGGTGCCGCTCTGGCGCGCGCCGGGTGGCCGTACCGCGCCGCAGACGCTGGCCTGGGCCGAGCAGTGTGGCTTCAAGCACGTAGGCTGGGCGCCGGCAGGCTTCCTGGGCGACGAGTTGTCGTCCGAGAAATTTCCGAATCAGGCATTGCTCGACAAGGCACTGCGCGATCTTCGCGACGGTGACATCACGATGGCCCACCTCGGCATCTGGTCGCGCAAGGACCCCTGGGCGCCAGCCGTGCTCGAGCCGCTGATTACCGGACTCGAACAGAAGGGCTTCTGCTTCGCCACGTTGCGTGAGCATCCGCTATACCGGAACTGGATCGTGCAGCACGGGCCGGTTCAGGCCGGGGCGGGAGCGAAACAATAATGTGGGATGCCTTTACCAACTGGGTAAGCCTTTGGGTCGGCCAGATCGAAGCCACGGTGTTTCAGGATGCCATTCTGCCGCTGGTCTACAACCTCGGCTTCGGCGGTTACGCCGAGGATGCGTTCACAGGCACCGAATGGCTGCTGGTGGGTGTGGTGCAGATTGCCGTGATGTTCCTGATCCTCGGGCCGCTGGAAAAACTGCGCCCCGTGGAAGCCGTGACCGACCGCGCCGCGATCCGCACCGACATGCTCTACACGGTGATCCACCGGCTTGGACTGTTCCGGCTCGCCATGTTCTTCCTGCTGGCGCCGCTGATGGATGGCATCGAAGGCCATCTGCGCCTGCTCGGCTGGCAGCGTGTGAATGTGGAAGACTGGTGGCCCGCCGTGACTGCCATCCCGCTCGTCAGCTTCTTCGTCTACCTGCTGCTCTTCGACCTGCTCGACTACTGGTATCACCGGTTGTCGCACACCTACCGCTGGTGGTGGAGCCTGCACGCGGTGCATCACAGCCAGCGCCAGATGACGCTGTGGAGCGATAACCGCAATCACCTGCTTGACGATATCTTGCGCGACGCCGTGTTCGCGACCGTGGCACTGGCGGTGGGCGTGGAACCCTCGCAATACGTGCTGCTCGTGGCGCTGTCGCAGTTGCTGCAAAGTCTGCAGCACGCGAATCTGCGCGTGCACTTCGGCTGGCTGGGCGAGCGGCTGATCGTATCGCCGCGATTCCATCGCACGCACCACGCCGTGGGACTGGGCCACGAGCGGCAGGGTGCCGATGGCCGCGCCGTGCGACTCGGCGGCTGCAACTACGGTGTGATTTTCCCGTGGTGGGACATGCTGTTCCGCACCGCCGTCTTCACGGAAGCCTATTACCCCACGGGCATCCGCGATCAGATGCCGCCCCCTGCTGGCAAAGGCCGCAGCTACGGCGCCGGTTTCCTGTCCCAGCAATGGCTGGGGATCAAGCGGCTGCTGCGGCTCGGGTGACATTTGGGAGGCGAAAGACGCACGGCGCTGTGCTAGGCTTTCAGGGCTTTCTCCACTCCTGATCGCATGAACGATATCTTCCGCGCGTTTGGCCGCGCTCTTGTCAGCCAGATGCATCCGCGCATGCTGATGCTGACCGTCATTCCCTTTGTCCTGGCCACCGTCCTCTGGGGCGGCTTGATCTGGTGGGGCTGGGAGCCAATCATGGGCACGGCCCGCACGTTGCTCGAAGGCTCCGTCTTTACGAGCTGGATCTATTCGATGCTCGACTGGCTCGGTCTGCAGTCGCTGCGTACGGTGGTGGCGCCGCTATTCGTGCTGACGCTGGCCATTCCGCTGGTGATCGCCTCGATGCTTGTCTTTATCAGCCTGTTCTCGGTGCCCGCCGTATTAAAGCACCTGGAGCGCAGCTATCCCGACCTGCACAAGGCGCGCGGAGGCAGCATCGCCGGCAGCGTGTTCCAGGCACTCGGCAACACCGTAGTGTTCCTGCTGCTGATCGTGATCACGCTGCCGCTGTGGCTGATCCCGCCGTTCTTCGCGCTGATTCCGCCCGTGCTCTGGGGTTGGCTGACCTACCGCGTGATGACCTACGACGCACTGGCCGAACATGCCACGGCGGAGGAGCGCAAGACACTCATGAAGCGGCATCGCGTGCCGCTACTGACCATGGGCGTGGTGGTGGGCCTGCTGGGCTCGGCGCCCACCTTGCTGTGGGTCTGGTCGGCTGTCATCATCTTCCTGTTTCCGGTCGTACTGGCCGGCACGCTGTGGCTCTACGTGCTGATCTTTATCTTCTCGGCGTTGTGGTTCGGCCATTTCTGCCTGCGCGCGCTGACGGACCTGCGTGCCGAGCGTGCCGCCATCACGCCGCCGCCAGTGGGGCCGGACGTTATCGACCTGGCGCCGTCGGACGTGCGCCGCATCGAACAATCCTGAAAGAGGGGCATCATGGGTTTCGGTCTGATTGTCATTGGCGACGAGATTCTCTCTGGCCGTCGCGAAGACAAGCACATGCGCCGCGCCATCGAGTTGCTGGCCGCGCGCGGCCTGGCACTGGACTGGGCCGAATACATCGGCGACGAGCGCGATCGCATCACGGCCACGCTGCGCCGCACGTTCGCGGGCTCGGACGTGGTGTTCTGCACGGGCGGCATTGGCGCCACGCCTGACGATCACACGCGCCAATGCGCGGCAGCAGCGCTGGGCGTGGAACTGGCTCTGCATCCTGATGCGCGCGAACAGATTGCGCTGCGCGTCGCGGAGACGGCGGAAGGGGATCCGGTCAAGGCCGACCTGACCCGGCCCGAGAACCAGCATCGCTTCAAGATGGGCGAGTTTCCGGCGGGCGCCCGGATCATTCCGAACAGCTACAACCGTATTCCGGGTTTCTCTGTGGCCGATCACCATTTCATGCCTGGTTTCCCGGTCATGGCGTGGCCGATGATGGAATGGGTGCTCGATCACTACTACCCGTCGCTGTTCCATCGTGACGCGGAACAATCGCGCGCATTCTATGTGTTCGAGGCACCTGAATCGACGCTCACGCCGCTGATGGAGCAGGTGCAGGACACCTTCCCCGGCATCCGCGTGTTCAGCCTGCCGTCAGTCGGCGATGTCTCGCGCGGCGACCGCTTTGGACGACGCCATATCGATCTCGGCGTGAAGGGGCCGGCGGAGCTGGTGCCGGCGGCCTATGCGATGTTGCTGGGTGGGGTGTCTGCGATGGGGTTCGAGATCGTCGAGCAGTAGTAAAGACTTCGACATTCCCCTAGGCTTGCATCCCTCTCCCGCCCCTCTCCCACTTCGCGGGAGAGGGGAGAGCGACCATTCAAACCTCAAGCCCCAAACCAGGGCAACCCTCGCACGCACCAACCCTCCACCGTCTTGCGATGATGGTCCTCATCGCGCGGACCTTCGAAGCCTTCGAGTACGTCCATCGCAAACTGGTAGCCTGCCTCGGTGGCCACGCGTGCGGCATGCTTCGAGCGGGCAGCGCTGCGGCACAGGAACAGCACCGGGGCATCGGTGGGAACGCGGGCCTTAAGTTCGGCCACGAAGTTGGGGTTCTGCGTGCCGCCCGGATATGTCGACCACTCCACGTGAACCAGTTGCTCCTCCGGCAAGGCAACGCCACCCACCCAATCCAGTTCCGCCTGCGTGCGGACGTCCACGAGCACGGCCTTTGGGTCGGCCTGAAGTAGGGCATACGACTCTTGCGGTGTCAGCGCGCCGAAGTAGGCAAGCTGGCTTGATTGCTGGCGGTCGTGGGCAGTCTGCAAAAGGGTGTCTCGGGTAGTCATGTTTTCTGACGGCGTCAATGAGTGCGGCGGGGATATCTACGGCGGGATGCGCAAGGACAACAGGAGCAGGGCGCGGTCGGCAGGGGGCTGTGAACCTGCCCCGATCGGCGCTATTCTAGCGCGCGGCCGTTGCGACGGCCCGAAAAATGGCGGATGCCAGAATGCATCGTTTTGGTGCTGATGCGAGGGTAAAGCACTTGTATGGTGCGTTTCCTTGAGTTGCGCACCGTTATGGTGTTTCATGGGTGTCGAGCCCACGCCCACGGGCTGGGCCGATGTGATGTGGCCGACGCGGCAAAGTGGATTCGCAGTCAGTTGTATGCAATCCGCGTCCCCCGTCTCAGTGCGATGGCGCCGGCCCCTGCACGTTTTTCGGGAAGTCCGTGCGATTGGCGGCCGTGGGACGGACTTCGTTGGCACGCTTTCTGCTAACATCCCTCGTCCCTTTTGGGTGGCCTGGATCGGTTCTTCGATCGGTCGCACCAACAATGGCTTTCTCAGACACCGCCTCGAATTTCCAGGAGATAGGCATGGCGCAGAGCGTTGCAGATGTGATGAAGCTCGTGAAGGAAAACGACGTCAAGTTCGTCGACTTCCGTTTCACGGATACCAAGGGCAAGGAACAGCACGTTTCGGTTCCGACGTCGCACTTCGACGAAGACAAGTTCGAAAGCGGCCATGCCTTTGACGGTTCGTCCATCGCCGGCTGGAAGGGTATCGAAGCATCGGACATGCTGCTGATGCCGGACTCGGGTACTGCTTACATCGACCCGTTCTATGAAGAACCGACCCTGGTCCTGACCTGCGACGTGATCGAACCGTCGGACGGCAAGGGCTACGACCGCGACCCGCGTTCGATCGCCAAGCGCGCCGAAGCCTACCTGAAGAGCACCGGCCTGGGCGACACCGCTTTCTTCGGTCCGGAACCCGAGTTCTTCATTTTCGACGGCGTGACCTGGAACATCGACATGCAGGGCTGCTCGGTGAAGATCCAGTCGGAAGAAGCACCGTGGTCGTCGGCCAAGGAATTCGAGCACGGCAACAGTGGTCACCGTCCGGGCAAGAAGGGCGGCTACTTCCCGGTTGCCCCGATCGACACGTTCCAGGACATGCGTTCGGAAATGTGCCTGATTCTCGAATCGCTGGGCATTCCCGTTGAAGTGCACCACCACGAAGTGGCTGGCCAGGGCCAGAACGAAATCGGCACGCGCTTCAGCACGCTGGTGCAACGCGCCGACTGGACGCAACTGCAGAAGTACGTGATCCAGAACGTGGCACACACGTATGGCAAGACCGCTACGTTCATGCCGAAGCCGATCGTTGGCGACAACGGTTCGGGCATGCACGTTCACCAGTCCGTGTGGAAGGACGGCCAGAACCTGTTCGCAGGCAACGGCTATGCCGGCCTGTCGGAATTCGCGCTGTACTACATCGGCGGCATCATCAAGCACGCCCGCGCGCTGAACGCCATCACCAACCCGGGTACGAACTCGTACAAGCGTCTGGTGCCGGGCTTCGAAGCGCCGGTGAAGCTGGCCTACTCGGCCCGTAACCGTTCGGCCTCGATCCGTATTCCGTACGTTGCCAACCCGAAGGGCCGCCGTATCGAAACGCGCTTCCCGGATCCGCTGATGAACCCGTACCTGGGCTTCTCGGCACTGCTGATGGCTGGCCTGGACGGCGTCATGAACAAGATCCACCCGGGCGAAGCGGCTGACAAGAACCTGTACGACCTGCCGCCGGAAGAAGACGCGAAGATCCCGACCGTCTGCTCGAGCCTCGACCAGTCCCTGGAGTACCTGGACAACGACCGCGAGTTCCTGACGCGCGGCGGTGTGTTCTCGAACTCGATGCTGGACGCCTACATCGAACTCAAGATGGAAGAAGTCACGCGTTTCCGCATGACCACTCACCCGATCGAGTTCGACATGTACTACTCGCTGTAAAGCGCGTCGTGCGTTGCCAGGTTGCGACCGGGCAACAGTTGCACCAGGAAGGGGCGGCTTCGGCTGTCCCTTTTTGTTTTGCAGAAGCGTTGATCGCTAGAATGGGGACTCTTTTCCTAACCTTCATGCCGATGTTCATGAAAGCGATTCCGAACCAGATCGACGGCCGCGCCGACAGCGTGCCAATGCACCAGATGCGGGTGGGTTTCACCATTCTGGTGATGGCCGTGACCAGCCTGCTGGCCGTGTGGAGCGCCCCAGCGCCTGCACAGTCGTCGGATGTCTACATGTGCAAGGGCGCCGGTGGCGTGCCTGAGTACCGCAATGGCAATCCCGGCAACAGCAAGGACTGCAAGCGGCTGAACCTGCCGGACGTGGTCACAGTGCCCGGCACGCGCAGCGGTGGCGGTGCAACGTCGGGCGGCGCAGCCAAGGCAGCAGCCACTTCGCCGGCGGCGTTTCCGCGCGTGGATACCGCTACGCAGCGTAGCCGGGACGGCGAGCGCCGTGGCGTGCTGGAGCAGGAGCTGCAGAGCGAGGAAGCCAAGCTTGCCGGGTTGCGTGCCGAATACAACAACGGCGAACCCGAGCGCCAGGGCAACGAGCGCAACTATCAGAAATATCTCGATCGCACGGCACGGCTGCGCGATGACGTCGCGCGCAGCGAGGCCAACGTGGCATCGCTGAAGCGCGAATTGTCGACCCTCAAGGATTGAAAACAATGCGTCGCCTGATTCGCGGAGTCTCACGCAAAGTCACCGGAGCGGACCGCAAGCCGGATGCCGCCACGGCGGAGCCGCGCGAGGCCGATGTCGTGCCGCTGGGCGACGTGACCTTCCATCCCGGCCTGGACGTGGTGGCCAACCCCGTGCTGCTCGTGCGCCAGCCGGGCCTGCGCGTGGTGTATGCCAATCCGGCGGCCGAGGCCAGCTTTGCCATCTCCCGCAAGGCCATGGTGGAACTGACCTTGCCGGACCTGTTCGGTGAATCGGAAGAGCTTGATGCGATGATCGAGACGGTCATTGCGCGCCAGATCGACGTGCGCCGCCAGGACCTGATCCTGCGTCCGCCACTGCAGGAGGCGCTGCATGCGCACGTGGTGATTGGCGGCATCGAGGGCAGTGCCAGCACTGTGCTGGTGGAGATCCTGCTCAACGAGCAGAAGGTCAGGAGCGACCGTGAGGAACGCATCCTCGATCTCACTTCGGCCAACAAGGAACTGATCCGCAATCTGGCCCACGAGATCAAGAATCCGCTCGGTGGCATTCGTGGCGCGGCACAGTTGCTGGAGTTCGAACTGCCCGAACGGGCGCTGCGCGAATACACCCAGGTCATCATCAAGGAGTCCGACCGGCTGCAGACGCTGGTGGACCGGTTGCTGGAGCCGCATCGGCACCCGCATATCGTCTCGGACCTGAATATCCACGAGGTACTGGAGCGCGTGCGCTCCGTGGTACTCGCGGAGTTCCCGAATGGGCTCGACATCGTGCGTGACTACGATGCCAGCCTGCCGGACCTGCGCGGCGACATGGAACAGTTGATCCAGGCTGTGCTGAACATCGTGCACAACGCGGCGCAGGCGCTGCACGAGCGTATTGCGGCGGGCGACGCGCAGATTGTCCTGCGCACTCGCGTGGCGCGCCAGGTCACGATTGCCAAGCGTTTGTACAAGCTGGCATTGGACTTGCATGTAACGGATAACGGCCCGGGCATCCCCGAGGACATACGCGAACGCATCTTCTACCCGCTGGTTTCGGGCAGGGATGGCGGAAGCGGTCTCGGTCTTACACTCGCTCAAACCTTCGTGCAGCAGCACGAGGGCTTGATCGAATGCGAGAGCCGGCCGGGCTGCACCGACTTCCGTATCCTGCTGCCGCTGCATTGATCGCCGGTTGTGCCACGGCGCTCCGGTGCGCGCGGACCAGCGGGTCACACGGGAGACCATATGACACCGAGCAGACAAGCGACGCACATGAAGCCGATCTGGATAGTCGACGACGATCAATCAATCCGCTGGGTCCTTGAAAAGGCCCTTGCACGTGAAAGCCTGCTCTCCCGCAGTTTTACCAATGTCCGCGACGTGCTCGCGGCGCTGGAAGAGGACGAGCCGCAGGTCCTGATTTCGGATATCCGCATGCCCGGCGGTTCCGGCCTCGACCTGTTGCAGGCCCTCAAGGCTCGCCATCCGGGGCTACCGGTCATCGTGATGACCGCCTACTCGGATCTGGATAGCGCCGTGGCGGCGTTCCAGGGCGGTGCGTTCGAGTACCTCGCCAAGCCATTCGACGTGGACAAGGCGGTGGAACTGATTCGCCGTGCGCTCGAAGAGAGCCTGCGCGAAGAAGAAATGGAGGACCGCCTTGTCGATGCGCCCGAGATCCTGGGCCAGGCGCCGGCGATGCAGGACGTATTCCGCGCGATCGGACGCCTGTCGCAGTCCAACGTCACAGTGATGATCACTGGCGAGTCAGGGACCGGCAAGGAGCTCGTCGCCCGCGCCCTGCACAAGCACAGTCCGCGTGCCAATGGCCCGTTCATCGCGCTGAACACTGCAGCGATTCCGAAAGACCTGCTCGAATCGGAGCTGTTCGGCCATGAGCGCGGCGCGTTCACCGGCGCGCAGACCATGCGGCGTGGTCGATTCGAACAGGCCGAAGGCGGCACGCTGTTCCTCGATGAAATCGGCGATATGCCATTCGATCTCCAGACGCGACTGCTGCGTGTGCTGAGCGATGGCAATTTCTATCGCGTCGGTGGGCACAACCCGCTGCGTGCCAACGTGCGCGTGATTGCTGCCACCCACCAGAACCTGGAAACGCGCGTCAAGGAAGGGCTGTTCCGCGAGGACTTGTTTCACCGCCTGAACGTGATTCGCCTGCGCCTGCCGCCGCTGCGCGAGCGTCCGGAGGACATCACGCTGCTGGCACGCCATTTCCTGCAGAAGAGCGCCAAGGAGCTCGGCGTAGAACCGAAGCGTATGTCAGACGAGGCGCTGAGCTACGTCAGCACGCTGCCGTTCCCCGGCAACGTGCGCCAGCTGGAGAACCTCTGCAACTGGCTCACCGTGATGGCGCCGGCCCAGACGATCGAGGTCAAGGATCTGCCGCGCGAAATGATCGGCACGGGGACGGGCGACAGCCAGGCGCCGGCACGTTCCCTGGCAACGGAGTCGCGACCGGCCAGCGAATACGACGCGATCGAATCGCCCGACTACGGCATGCACGCGTCGGGCGATGGCGACATGATGGTGGCAACGCGTCCGCCCATGGTGATTCCTGGCCAGGCTGCCGCGCCGGTATTCGCGGCAGCGGCTATCGCGCAAAGCTGGGAAAACCTGCTGGCAGGCGAAGCGAAGTCGATGCTGGAAGCGGGTCAGCCCGAGGTGATGGATGTGCTGACGCGCCGTTTCGAAAAAGCCGTACTCGAAGCCGCACTAGGCGTCACCCGTGGCCGCCGTGTGGAAGCCGCAACGCGTCTGGGGATCGGTAGAAATACAATCACGCGGAAGCTGCAGGAGTTGGGGTTTGATTGAGTGGGTGTTTGATCCACTGATTGTTTTCTCCCTCTCCCGCTGATTCCTGTCTCCCCTCCCCGCTTGCGGGAGAGGGGAGAAAACCAGGGGCGTGTCAAAACCCCTGCACCCGCAACACCCGCTCCGCCATCTCCGCAAATCCCTCCCCACCCGCTGCTTCGGTGATATAAGCCGGCTTCATTGGCAGCTTGTCTAGGATGTCCCGGACGTTGGCCACGCCCACCGACAGCGGGAAATGTCCGAACATGGCCACGTCATTGGCGGAGTCGCCGATGAACAGCCATTCGTCGCGCTTCGCGTCGATATCGTCCCCGAGCAATTCCTCTACACAAAGCCGGCTCATCGAGAGCTTGTCGTGCGCGCCAAACCAGCCGTTCACGTGAATCGAGCTGACCGTGGCGGTCATGCCCGCGCCGCGCATCATGGCCGCAATCTTCTCAACGGCGGCCGGTGGCAACGGAGCTACGTCCTCCGCATGGTCGATTGCGAGGTCGGCGGCATGCCACGCCTGGTCCGAGGCCAGCGCACAGCCCGGGACTTCGCGCAGGATTTCCTGGCCCAGCGCATGGATCCGGTAGAGGTTCGCATCACGTGTGCTCGCATCGTCCAGGAAACGCGTCACAAGCTTGTTGTCAATGAGATGGGAGTAGAACGCGCCGTTTTCACCGATGATTGCGTCGACGGGCCAGAGCCGTACCAGGATTTCGGCCCAGGCTATGCAGCGGCCGGTCACCGGGATCACATGCAGGCCGGCGCGCGACAGGCGGTCCAGCGCGAGATAGGTCGAGGCAGGCAGTCGGCCATCGGTGGTCAGCGTGCCGTCGATGTCGGTCAGGATGCCGCGCACGCGGCGGAGGGCGGCGTCGGGGAGCGATGCGAAGGAAATCGGTGCGGTCATGGCGGCGCATTGTAGCTGGCAGCGGGAGAGCGTGGCACCCGCCATCGCCTGACGTCAATATGCTGCAACATCGGCCGCAGCAAGAAGGGTTTGCCCGGTGTCGCATGACAATCAGGCGGCGTAACATGCCTGTCACAAAAAATGCATACAGTCGGTCGCTTTTTCAAAAAAATCGACGGACCGAACCAAGCCTCAGGAGAATTGCCCATGTCCTTGCCACGCACTGTGTTGAAGTTCGCCGCTGCCGCCAGCCTCGCGCTGGCCGGCACCGCCCATGCTGCTGTCGAAATCCAGTGGTGGCACGCCATGGCGGGCGCGCTGAATGACAAGGTCAACGAGATCGCGACCAAGTTCAACGCCAGCCAGTCCGAGTACAAGATCGTGCCGGTCAACAAGGGTAACTACGACGAGGCCATGGCGGCCGGCATTGCAGCCTTCCGCGCGGGCAGCGCACCGGCCATCCTGCAGGTCTTCGAAGTCGGTACGGCAACGATGATGAGCGCCAAGGGCGCAATCAAGCCCGTGTCCGTCGTCATGAAGGAAGCCGGCGAGAAGTTCGACCAGAAGGCGTACATCCCGGCCGTGGCGGGCTACTACACCTCGGCCAAGGGCGAGATGCTGTCGTTCCCGTTCAACAGCTCGACGACGGTCTTCTATTACAACAAGGACGCCTTCAAGAAGGCCGGCCTGACCGACGCCCCGAAGACGTGGCCCGAAGTGATGCAGTACTCGGCCAAGCTCAAGGCGGCCGGCGTGAACTGCGCGTACACCACCGACTGGCAGAGCTGGGTACACCTGGAAAGTTTCTCGGCGTGGCACAACACGCTGTTCGCCAGCAAGAACAACGGGTTCGGCGGCACCGACGCCCGCCTGGTGTTCAACAGCCCGCTGCACGTCAAGCACATCACGAACCTGCAGGACATGGTCAAGAAGGGCTACTTCAGCTACGGCGGCCGCAAGGCGGAGTCGCAGGCCAAGTTCTACAACGGCGAGTGCGCGATGTTCACGGGCTCGTCGGCTTCGCTGGCCAACATTCGCAAGAACGCCAAGTTCCAGTTCGGCGTGGCGCAGCTGCCCTACTATGCGGACGTGCAGGGCGCCCCGCAGAACACCATCATCGGCGGCGCGTCGCTGTGGGTGATGGGCGGCAAGAAGGCCGAGGAATACAAGGGCGTGGCCAAGTTCTTCACGTTCCTGTCCAAACCGGAGATCCAGTCCGACTGGCACCAGGCCACCGGCTACCTGCCGCTGACGATGGAAGCCTACGAACTGACCAAGAAGTCCGGCTACTATGAGAAGAACCCTGGCGCGGACGTATCGGTGCAACAGATGATCGTGAAGACCACCGACAAGTCGCGTGGCGTGCGCCTGGGCAACCTGGTGCAGATCCGTACGATCATCGACGAGGAACTCGAAGCGGTGTGGGCCGGCAAGAAGGAACCGAAAGCTGCGCTGGACACCGCCATCGCACGTGGTAACGAGCAACTGGAACGCTTCCAGAAGACGGCCAAGGAATAAGGTCTTCGGGGCAAATCGCCTGAAGGTCTGAGGCGGGCGGCGGCAACACCGTCGCCCGCTTGCGTTATAGAGCCGGACTAGAAATCCGACTCGAACTCGGGACCCTGAAAGATGGAAAAACGCGTTGTCTTCCGGTCGCCGTGGTTGCCGTATCTGCTGGTACTGCCGCAGATCGTCATCACGCTGGTCTTTTTCTTCCTGCCCGCCGGGCAGGCGCTGTGGCAATCGATGCTTCAGCAGGATGCCTTCGGCATCAGCCTCGACTTTGTCGGGTTCGATAATTTCCTCACGCTCTGGAATGACCCGCAGTACGTGGAATCCTTCCAGACGACGGGTATCTTTGCAGTGGGCGTGACCGTAGTAGGCCTGTCCGTGGCACTGCTGCTGGCGTACTTTGCCGATCGCGTCGTGCGCGCGGCCACTGGCTACAAGACGCTGCTGATCTGGCCCTACGCGGTGGCACCGGCCATGGCCGGCGTGCTATGGATGTTCATGTTCAATCCGACGCTCGGCGTGGTCTCGTACGCGCTGCGCCAGATGGGCGTGGACTGGAACTTCCTGCTGAACGGCAACCAGGCATTGCTGCTTGTGGTGCTGGCCGCGGCGTGGAAGCAGATCAGCTACAACTTCCTGTTCTTCCTGGCCGGTCTGCAGAGCATTCCGAAATCGCTGATCGAAGCGGCTGCCATCGACGGGGCAGGACCGTGGAAACGCTTCTGGTCCATTATTTTCCCGCTGCTGTCGCCGACCACGTTCTTCCTGCTGGTGATCAACGTGGTCTACGCGTTCTTCGACACCTTCGCCATCATCGATGCCGTTACGCACGGGGGTCCGTTCAACTCGACGAACACGCTTGTCTACAAGGTGTTCCACGACGGCTTCCGTGGGATGGATATCGGCGGCTCGGCGGCCCAGTCCGTGGTGCTGATGGTGATCGTGATCGCGCTGACCGTGGTGCAGTTCCGCTTCGTGGAACGCAAGGTCCAGTACTGACAGGCACAGGAGAAACGCAATGGTAGAACGTCGTCCTGTACTGGACTTCATCACGCACCTGGTGCTCATCGTCGGCATTGCCGTGGTGGCATTCCCGGTGTACCTGACCTTCGTGGCATCGACGCTGACCGCCGAGCAGGTGCTTGACGCGCCGATGACGCTGATCCCGGGCAGCCACCTGATCGAAAACTATCGCACCGTGCTGTTCCAGGGCGTGGGCGAGGCCGCATCGCCGGTCACCACGATGATGAAGAACAGCCTGATCATGGCGCTCGGCATCGCAGTGGGCAAGATTGCCATCTCGATCATCTCGGCCTTCGCTATCGTCTATTTCAAGTTTCCGCTGCGCAAGACCTTCTTCTGGATGATCTTCATCACGTTGATGCTGCCGGTGGAAGTGCGGATCTTGCCGACCTACAAGGTGGTGTCGGATCTGGGCATGCTGGATAGCTACTTCGGCCTGACTATCCCGATCATCGCGTCGGCCACGGCCACGTTCCTGTTCCGGCAGTTCTTCCTGACGATCCCGGACGAGCTGGCCGAGGCGGCACGAATCGACGGCGCCGGGCCGCTGCGGTTCTTCTGGGATGTCTTGTTGCCGCTATCGCGTACAAGTATCGCGGCACTGTTCGTGATCCAGTTCATCTACGGTTGGAACCAGTATCTCTGGCCGCTGCTGATTACCACGCAGAAGTCGATGACCCCGGTGGTGGTGGGGGTGACGCAGATGGTGTCCCGGTCCGGCGATGCCGCCACCGACTGGAACCTCGTGATGGCTACCGTGATGCTGGCGATGATTCCGCCGGCCGTGGTGGTGGTGTTGATGCAACGCTGGTTCGTCAAGGGCCTCGTGGAAACGGAAAAATAAGGTCAAAGCATGGCAAAGCTGTCTCTACGTAACGTACAGAAAACCTACCCCGGCGGCACGCAGGTGGTGCATGGCATCGATATGGAGATCGCCGACGGCGAGTTCATCGTGATCGTCGGGCCGTCCGGCTGCGGAAAGTCCACGCTGCTGCGCATGGTGGCGGGACTCGAAACAATTTCCGGCGGCGAGGTGCATATCGGTGAGAAGGTCGTCAACGACCTGGAGCCGGCGGCACGCGACATCGCCATGGTGTTCCAGAACTACGCGCTGTATCCGCATATGAGCGTGTACGACAACATGGCCTACGGTCTCAAGATCCGGGGCATGGCGAAGGCCGAGATCGCACAGCGCGTGAACCACGCCGCGGGCATCCTGGAACTGGCGCCGTTGCTGGAACGCAAGCCGCGTGCGCTGTCGGGTGGCCAGCGCCAGCGCGTGGCGATGGGGCGTGCCATCGTGCGCGAGCCTTCGGTCTTCCTGTTCGATGAGCCGCTGTCCAACCTTGATGCCAAGCTGCGCGTTCAGATGCGGCTGGAGCTCAAGGAACTGCATCGCCGCCTGCGCACGACCAGCCTCTATGTGACTCACGACCAGGTCGAAGCCATGACGCTGGCAGACCGCATGATGGTGCTCAACGGTGGTCGGGTCGAGCAGATCGGCACGCCGCTGGACGTCTACGCCAAGCCGGCCAGCACGTTTGTGGCGAGCTTTATCGGATCGCCGCCGATGAATCTCGTGCCGGTGGTGCGCGAGGGTGCGGGGCAGGGCGGCGAGGCTCGCATGCGTGTCGTGCCGAAGGAAGGGCAGGCGGGTTCCGCCACGCTGGGCCATTTGCCAATGGGTTTGCATCTGCCCGGTGAGGCGCTGCTGGGTCTGCGTCCCGAACACGTGGAACCGTGCGCGACGCACGAGGCCATCGCCGAAGTCGACGTCCGTGTCGTGGAGGCGCTCGGTGCCGATTCCTATGCATATGGCACCCTGGGTGGCCAGCCGATCGTAGTCCGGCTGGATACGCACATGCCCGTGCGCGCTGGCGACAAGTTGCCGATCACCGCATCGGCCGAGCATCTGCATTTCTTCGACACGCAAAGCGGCAAGCGAATCGAGGCGCTGGCATGACCCAAGCCGCTTGGCCGTATCCACGCCATATTGCCCATCGCGGCGCCGGCAAGCTGGCGCCCGAGAACACGCTGGCGGCGTTCCGGCATGGGGCGTCATTCGGCTATCGCATGTTCGAATTCGACGTGAAGCTGTCCGGCGACGGCAAGGCCGTGCTGATGCACGACGCTACGCTGGACCGCACCACCTCGGGCAGCGGTCGCGTCGATGCGCTGACGCTTGGCGAGCTGGTCGCGCTCGACGCCGGAAGCTGGCACGGGCCGGCGTTCGCCGGCGAGCCAGTGCCGACGCTCGCCGCCATTGCCCGGTACACGCAAGCCAACGGCTTCCTGGTCAATATCGAGATCAAGCCCGTGCCGGGTACGGAGTACCGGACTGGTGCTGCAGTGGCGCTTGATGCACTCTCGCTGTGGAGAGACGCGGCGGTGCCGCCGCTGTTGTCGTCCTTTTCCGAGGCGGCGCTAGAAGCTGCGCACCAGGTGGCGCCAGCGCTGCCGCGCGCGCTGCTGCTCGACAAGCTGCCGCCCGACTGGCTCGACCGCCTGCGGCGTCTGGACTGCGTGGCGCTCGACGCCAACCATCGCGAACTCGATGCCGCCGTCATTGGGCAGGCTCATGCGGCGGGATTCAAGGTCTTGTGCTACACGGTCAATGACGAAACTCGCGCAAACCACCTGCTGGGGTGGGGTCTGGACGGGCTGATCACGGACGCAGTGGACCGGATTGCGCCGGATCGTATAGGCGCCTGATCAAAGTGTCTCGATTTTGCATCACGAAAAGTCCCCACTGTCGATGGGATAACGTGCTATTCTTTTGCGAGTGAAGACTTAGGTCCTTCCCCGCACAACTGACCCTTCCGGGTCTGGCGGTGAGGCCGAAGACCAACGGCACCCGGGCAATACATATTCCCGTCGGTGCCGTTCGTTCAAGGTATCGCAGTCAGTATCCTCAAGAGTTGTTTGCAATCCGCTAACCGGTCAAGCCGTGTCGCGGAAGGTTGATGAACCCGCTTAACTCCGGCATTCCCGGAGAATAGTGAGCGCCCCATGATGCAGCAGTATCAGAGCAATTCGTACCTCTTCGGCGGCAACGCCCCCTATGTGGAAGAGCTGTACGAGGCCTACCTCCAGAATCCCAGCTCGGTTCCCGACAACTGGCGCGCGTATTTCGACGCGATGCAGAATGTCCCGGCTGTGGACGGTTCCAACGCCCGCGACATCCCCCACGCACCGATCGTTGCCTCGTTCGCCGAGCGCGCCAAGCAAGGTCCCATCAAGACCATTGTTGCCTCGGCCGATTCCGACATGGGCCGCAAGCGCGTCGCTGCAACCCAGCTGATCGCCGCCTACCGCAACATCGGATCGCACTGGGCCGACCTCGATCCGCTCAAGCGCCAGGAGCGTCCGCCCCTGCCGGATCTGGACCCGGCGTTCTACGGTTTCTCCGAGGCTGACCTCGACATCGTCTTCAATGCCAGCAACACGTATTTCGGCAAGGAGTCGATGAGCCTGCGCGAGTTGCTCAACAACCTGCGCGAGACCTACTGCGGCACCATCGGCGCCGAGTTCATGTACGTGAGCGACCAGGCGCAGAAGCGCTGGTGGCAGGAACGCCTGGAAACCACGCGTTCCAAGCCGGTGTTCACGCTGGAGAAGAAGCAGCACATCCTCGACCGCCTGACCGCGGCCGAAGGCCTGGAGCGCTTCCTCCACACCAAGTACGTTGGCCAGAAGCGCTTCTCGCTGGAAGGCGGCGAAAGCTTCATCGCCGCCATGGACGAAATGATCCAGCACGCCGGTTCGAAGGGCGTGCAGGAAATCGTGATCGGCATGGCCCACCGTGGGCGTCTGAACGTGCTGGTCAACACGCTGGGCAAGATGCCGGCTGACCTGTTTGCCGAATTCGAAGGCAAGCACGTCGACGACCTGCCGGCCGGTGACGTGAAGTACCACAAGGGCTTCTCGAGCGATGTCTCGACCGAAGGCGGCCCGGTTCACCTGTCGCTCGCATTCAACCCGTCGCACCTGGAAATCGTCAACCCGGTGGTGGAAGGCTCGTCCAAGGCGCGCCAGGAACGCCGTGGCGATGCTGGCCACAAGGAAGTGCTGCCGGTGCAGGTGCACGGCGACGCGGCCTTCGCCGGCCAGGGCGTCGTGATGGAAACGCTGAACCTCGCGCAGACCCGTGGCTACGGCACGGGCGGCACGATGCACATCGTCATCAACAACCAGATCGGCTTCACGACCTCGGACCCGCGCGACGCGCGTTCGACGCTGTATTGCACGGACGTGGTCAAGATGATCGAGGCGCCGGTGCTGCACGTGAACGGCGACGATCCCGAAGCCGTGGTGTACGCCATGCAGCTGGCCGTTGATTTCCGCATGGAATTCAACAAGGACGTTGTGGTCGACATCATCTGTTTCCGCAAGCTGGGCCACAACGAGCAGGACACGCCTGCCATGACCCAGCCGCTGATGTACAAGAAGATTTCCCAGCATCCGGGCACGCGCAAGCTGTACGCCGACAAGCTCGTCGCACAGAACCTGACCGCCGCATCGTTTGGTGACGACAAGGTCAAGGAATACCGCAACGCGATGGATGCGGGCAAGCATACGGCCGACCCGGTCCTGTCGAACTTCAAGAACAAGTTCGCCGTGGACTGGATGCCGTTCCTGAACCGCAAGTGGACCGACGCTGCCGACACCGCCGTGCCGGTGACCGAACTGAAGCGCCTGGCTGAGCGGATCACCACGATCCCCGAACACCTGAAGCTGCACCCGCTGGTTGAGAAGGTCATCAAGGACCGCTCGAACATGGGCCGTGGCGACCAGATGCTGGACTGGGGCATGGGTGAGCACCTGGCCTTCGCCTCGCTGGTGGCGTCGGGCTACCCGGTCCGTATCACGGGTCAGGATGCCGGCCGTGGCACCTTCACGCACCGTCACGCCGTGCTGCACGACCAGGCACGCGAGCGTTGGGATGCGGGCTCGTATATTCCGCTGCAGAACGTGTCCGAGAACCAGGCACCGTTCACGGTGATCGACTCGGTGCTGTCCGAAGAAGCTGTGCTCGGCTTCGAATACGGTTACTCGACTGCCGAGCCGAATGCGCTGGTGATCTGGGAAGCACAGTTTGGTGACTTCGTCAACGGTGCCCAGGTGGTGATCGACCAGTTCATCTCGTCCGGCGAAGTGAAGTGGGGTCGCGCCTCGGGCCTGACGATGATGCTGCCGCACGGCTACGAAGGCCAGGGTCCGGAACACAGCTCGGCCCGTATCGAGCGTTTCCTGCAGCTCTGCGCGGACCACAACATGCAAGTGGTCCAGCCGACGACTCCGGCCCAGATCTTCCACCTGCTGCGTCGCCAGATGATCCGTCTGTTCCGCAAGCCGCTGGTGATCATGACGCCGAAGTCGCTGCTGCGTAGCAAGGACGCCGTGTCGCCGCTGTCCGATCTGGCCAAGGGTCATTTCGAGACCGTGATCCCCGATCACGAGGAACTGAACGCCAGCAAGGTCAAGCGCGTGATCATGTGCTCGGGCAAGGTCTACTACGACCTGGTCAACACCCGCAAGGAGCGCGAAGTCACCGATACGGCCATCATCCGCCTGGAACAGCTCTACCCGTTCCCGCACAAGGCTGTGGCAGCAGAACTCAAGAAGTACTCCGGCGCGACCGAAATCGTGTGGTGCCAGGACGAGCCGCAGAACCAGGGCGCCTGGTTCTTCGTCCAGCACTACATCATGGAAAACATGACGGAAGGCCAGAAGCTCGGTTATGCCGGTCGTCCTGCCTCGGCTTCGCCGGCGGTGGGCTACTACGCAAAGCACAACGAGCAACAGAAGGCGCTGCTGGACGCGGCGTTCTCGAAGCTCAAGGGCTTTGTTCTGACCAAGTAATTCGTTGGTACCCCGCGAGCGCGCACAGGGATGCGCATCGCGGGACTACCTGCCCGAAACGAAACACATACGCATACATCGAGGAAATACCAAACCATGGCTATTGTTGACGTCAAGGTTCCGCAGCTGTCTGAATCGGTCGCCGAAGCGACCATGCTGAACTGGAAGAAGAAGCCGGGCGAAGCAGTCGCTCAGGACGAAATCCTGATTGAAATCGAAACGGACAAGGTTGTGCTGGAAGTGCCGGCCCCGTCGGCTGGCGTGCTGTCGCAAGTGATCAAGAACGACGGCGACACCGTGGTGGCCGATGAGATCATCGCCAAGATCGACACGGAAGCCACTGCTGGCGCCGTGGCCCCGGCAGCTGCAGCTCCGGCACCCGCCGCAGCTGCACCGGCTCCGGCCGCTGCTGCCCCCGCAGCCGCTACGACTGGCGGCATCGCCATGCCGTCGGCTGCCAAGCTGATGGCCGAAGGTGGCCTGTCGGCTTCGCAGGTTGCCGGCACCGGCAAGGACGGCCGCATCACCAAGGGTGACGTGCTGGCCGCTGGTTCGGCTCCTGCCCCGGCTGCCAAGGCTGCTCCGGCACCGGCCGCGGCCAAGCCCGCGCTGCAGCAAGTGGCAGCCAAGGTGGACTTCGCTGCGCTGGGTGATCGCCCGGAAGAGCGCGTGCCGATGAGCCGCCTGCGTGCCCGTATCGCCGAGCGCCTGATCCAGTCGCAATCGACCAACGCCATCCTGACCACGTTCAACGAAGTGAACATGAAGCCGGTGATGGATCTGCGCAACAAGTACAAGGATCGCTTCGAGAAGGAACATGGCGTGAAGCTGGGCTTCATGTCGTTCTTCGTGAAGGCCGCCGTGCACGCGCTGAAGAAGTACCCGATCATCAACGCTTCGGTCGACGGCAACGACATCCTGTACCACGGCTACTTCGACATCGGTATCGCCGTGGGTTCGCCGCGTGGCCTGGTGGTGCCGATCCTGCGCAACGCCGACCAGATGAGCCTGGCCGACATCGAGAAGAAGATTGCCGAGTTCGGTGCCAAGGCCCGTGACGGCAAGCTGTCTCTGGAAGAGCTGACCGGCGGTACGTTCTCGATCTCGAACGGCGGTACGTTCGGTTCGATGCTGTCGACGCCGATTATCAACCCGCCGCAATCGGCCATCCTGGGCGTGCACGCCACCAAGGACCGCGCCGTGGTGGAAGACGGCCAGATCGTGATCCGTCCGATGAACTACCTGGCCATGTCTTATGACCACCGTATCATCGACGGCCGCGAAGCCGTCCTGGGCCTGGTGGCCATGAAGGAAGCGCTGGAAGATCCGGCACGCCTGCTGCTGGACCTGTAATCGGTCCTATCCCCAGACAGACCCTGGTCTTTCGTTTGTCGTCGTCCCCACGCTTCGGCGTGGGGACCCGGCGAGCGCATCGCCATCGCGATGTGCCCGGATGTTCGCCAACCTGCGGCGGGCATGACGTGCCAAAGAGATAATTCCCATGAGCAAACAATTCGACGTGCTGGTGATCGGCGCCGGCCCCGGCGGCTACATCGCCGCCATTCGCGCTGCCCAGCTGGGCCTGAACGTGGCCTGCCTGGAAGGCAACGCTTACGACGATCCCAAGGGCGAAGCCCGCCTGGGCGGTACCTGCCTGAACGTGGGCTGCATCCCGTCCAAGGCACTGCTGGCTTCCTCGGAAGAATTCGAGAACGCTTCGCACCACCTGGCTGACCACGGCATCACCGTGGGCGACATCAAGGTCGACGTGGCCAAGATGCTCAAGCGCAAGGACGACATCGTCGGCAAGATGACCAAGGGCATCGAGTTCCTGTTCCGCAAGAACAAGATCACGCTGTTCAAGGGCTACGGCAAGTTCGCAGGCAAGGCTGCCGAAGGTTTCCAGGTGGAAGTCAACGGTGAGACACTGACTGCCAAGCAAGTCATCGTAGCCACGGGTTCGAAGGCTCGTCATCTGCCGGGCATCACCGTCGACAACAAGCTGATCAGCGATAACGAAGGCGCACTGAAGTACGACTCGGTGCCCAAGAAGCTCGGCGTGATCGGCGCTGGCGTGATCGGCCTGGAACTGGGTTCGGTGTGGCGCCGCCTGGGTGCCGACGTGACCGTGCTGGAAGCGTTGCCCGCATTCCTGGGCGCCGCTGACGAAGGCGTGGCCAAGGAAGCCCAGAAGCTGCTGACCAAGCAGGGTCTGAAGTTCAACCTCGGCGTCAAGGTCAACGAAGTCAAGACCGGCAAGGACAACGTCACGGTCAACTACACGGACAAGGACGGCAAGGACCAGACGCTCGAAGTGGATCGTCTGATCGTGTCGGTCGGCCGTGTGCCGAACACCGACAACCTGAACCTGGAAGCTGTTGGCCTGGGTGTGGACCAGCGCGGTTTCATCGAGGTGGACGACCACTGCCAGACCAAGGTGCCGGGCATCTGGGCAATTGGCGACGTGGTGCGTGGCCCGATGCTGGCACACAAGGCAGAAGACGAAGGCGTGGCCGTGGCCGAGCGTATTGTTGGCCAGAAGCCGCACATCGATTTCAACACGGTGCCGTGGGTGATCTACACGTTCCCGGAAATCGCCTGGGTCGGCAAGACCGAGCAACAGCTGAAGGCCGAAGGCCGTGCCTACAAGTCCGGTCAGTTCCCGTTCATGGCCAACGGCCGTGCGCTGGGCATGGGCGCTGCTGACGGCTTCGTCAAGATGCTGGCGGATGCCAAGACCGACGAAATCCTCGGCGTGCACATCGTGGCCGCGAACGCTTCGGACCTGATCGCCGAAGCCGTGGTGGCGATGGAGTTCAAGGCAGCAAGCGAGGACATCGGCCGCGTTTGCCACCCGCACCCGTCGATGTCGGAAGTCATGCGCGAAGCTGCGCTGGCTGTCGACAAGCGTCAGTTGAATATGTAATGCATCCGTTCACCTTCCGGTGAACCCCGGCGCGCCGCGATTTCTGCGGCGCGCCGTTTTCGCTTTGCAAGCATCAGAATTTTCGTAGGCCCCCACGATGAACGTCACCGAGTTTTACGAGCACGAACTCAAGCAGCGCGGCTATCAGTCCGATGAGGCGCAACTGCGTGCCGTGGCGCGGCTGCAGCAATGCTACGACGAGTGGGTGGCCTACAAAAGCCGCCGCAACAATACGCTGAAAAAGTGGCTCGTGCATCCTGACGTGCCCAAGGGCGTGTACCTGTGGGGCGGGGTAGGGCGCGGCAAGTCCTTCCTGATGGACAGCTTCTATTCCTGCGTGCCCGTGGTGCGCAAGACGCGACTCCATTTTCACGAGTTCATGCGCGAGGTACACCGCGAACTCGAAGAATTACGCGGCAGACCCGATCCGCTTGACGAGTTGGCAAAACGGATTGCACGACGCTTCCGACTGATCTGTTTCGATGAGTTTCACGTCAGCGACGTGGCCGACGCCATGATGTTGCACCGGCTGCTGCAACAACTGTTCGACAACGGCGTGCAGTTCGTGATGACTTCGAACTATCGCCCGGACCTGCTGTACCCAGACGGCCTGCATCGTGACCGCGTGCTGCCAGCCATCGCATTGCTGCAGACCAAGTTGGATGTGCTGAACGTCGATGCCGGCATCGACTATCGCAAGCGCGCGCTGGAGCAGGTAGATGCATACCACACGCCGCTCAGCCGCGAGGCCAGCGCGGCGCTGCGCGATGCCTTCACGTCTATTGCCGGTACGGCCGACGAATCGCCGATACTGCATATCGAACATCGCGAGATCAAATCGCTGCGCAAGGCCAATGGCGTAGTCTGGTTCGACTTCGCCACGCTGTGCGGCGGTCCGCGTTCACAGAACGACTACCTGGAAATCGCTTCGCAGTTCCATACCGTGATCTTGTCGGACGTGCCGAAGATGACGCCGCGTATGTCCTCTGAGGCGCGCCGCTTCACCTGGCTGATCGATGTCTTCTACGACCACAAGGTCAAGCTGCTGATATCGGCCGAGGTCCCCGCCGACGAGCTTTACACGGAAGGGCAGATGGCCAGCGAATTCCATCGCACGGTTTCGCGAATCATCGAGATGCAGTCGCGCGAATACCTGGAGTCGGAACGACGCGTGATGGACACGTCGCTGACCTGACCTCTCGAATCCCGCTGCTGTTTTTGGGAAACCGGTGGCGGGAGAATCCGCCCCGGTAGTTTCTGACTTGACTTGCATCAACGCAGGGTGAGTTTTTTTTACCTAATATCCGTTTGGTAAAAAAAGCGCGCCATGCCGTCGATAAATCCTGCCCCCTTCGCGCCATCCCTTTCCGTAGCCAGTGCTGCGAGCTTTCCCGCCGGCACCAATCACTCGACGGCGACCTCCTCAGATTCTGCTTCCGACTGTTTTCACTGTGGCCAGCCTCTCAATGGTGCCGCGCTATTAGTCGCGTCTATCGAAGGGCAACAACGCGTCTTCTGTTGCGCAGGCTGCCAGACGCTCGCGCAGACGCTCCATGCGGCCGGTTTTGGCCACCTCTATAGCGACATCACCCGCTTTGCCCGCCCACTCGATGCCGAGGCCCGGCGTGAGGCCGAGCCAATTTGGGCGGCTTACGACACGCCCGAATTGCGCGGCCAGTTCGTTCGCGAGTTGGGCGACGGGCGTTGCGAGATCACGCTCGCGCCAGAGAACATTCGTTGTGCGGCCTGCGCGTGGCTGATCGAACAGCATCTGAATCAGTTGGAAGGCGTGGAGTCGGTGGTGGCGAACGTGGCGACACGCCGCGTTGTCGTGCGCTGGCGCGCGGCATCGCAGGGTGTGGCGGCACTACTTTGCAGGTTGGCGGACATTGGCTATACGGCCTGGCCGTTCGAGTTGTCGCGCACGGATCGGCAGGATCGTCGCGAGCGGCGCGGCTTGCTGATGCGCATGGCCGTGGCGATGCTCGGCATGATGCAGGTGATGATGTATGCGTGGCCGCTCTACACGCATGAAGCCACGATCGATCCCGGCCAACTGCAGTTGATGCGCTGGGCCAGCTTTGCGCTGACGTTACCGGTGGTCTTCTATTCGGCTTCGCCAATCTTTGCAGGTGCTTGGCGTGCGCTGCGGCAGCGACATATGGGGATGGACGTTCCCGTGGCGATTGGCGTTGCTGCCGGCTTCCTCGCCAGCGCCGTGGCAACGGTGCGAGGCATCGGAGAAGTCTATTTCGACTCGGTCACGATGTTTGTGGCATTCCTGTTGCTGGCACGCTATCTGGAGTTGCGTATGCGGCAGGCCTCGCGCAGTGGTGCCGAGATGCTCGCGCGGCAACTTCCCGCCACCTGCGAACGTATCGCCCAGAGTGGTGGGGAGGGCGAGCGTATCCCCGTGGCAAGGTTGCAGCCCGGTGACCGGATTCGGGTCAAGGCCGGCGAGATCGTGCCTGCCGATGGTGTGGTGGTGGCCGGTGCGAGCGAGATAGATGAATCCATGCTGACCGGCGAGGCGCGCCCGGTGACGCGTGAAATAGGCGATGCGGTGCTGGCAGGTTGCTTCAATGCCGCGAGTCCGCTGGAAGTGCGCATTGACCGGATCGGTGCGCAAACGCGATTGGCCGAGATCGTTGCAGTCCTGGACCGCGCGCTCGCTGACAAGCCACGGCTCGCCCAACTGGCGGATCGGGTGGCCGGATGGTTCGTGGGGCTGCTGCTGCTGATGGCAGCCGTGACAGGGTTGGTTTGGGCCGTCTGGATCGATCCGTCGCGTGCGGTGCTGGTGACAGTGGCAGTGCTGGTGGTGAGTTGTCCGTGTGCGCTGTCGCTGGCTACGCCGGCGGCGCTGGCGGCGGCCGGTGCGGCGTTATCGTGGCGGGGCGTGCTGTTGACGCGCGCTCATGCGCTGGAGACGCTGGCGAGCGTCACCGACGTGATGCTCGATAAGACAGGCACGTTGACCGAGGGACGATTCGCGCTCGTCGAAACGCAAACTTTCGGCGATCTCGATGCGGCGGGCTGCGCGCAAATCGCTCGGACCCTCGAACGTGGCGGCGAACATCCGATCGCACGGGCATTTGCCGAGCCGGCGGGCACGGCCGGCGATGCCTCACTGACAGTGACAGATCTGCGCAACGTGCCGGGGCAGGGGCTGGAGGCAACAGTCGATGGCCGTAAGGTGCGTCTCGGTCGTCGAGAATTCGTAGCGGTTTTGTCAGGCGATGTCAATGGGGGCGTCGCGCGGTTGGATGCCGGACACTCCGGCGCAACCGAAGTCTGGCTTGGCGATACCAACAATATCCTCGGATGCTTTCGACTTGCCGATGTCGAGCGGCCGCAGACCGCCGCGCTGCTGTGCCAGTTAAAAGCGCTCGGTGTGCGCTGCCACCTCGTTTCCGGCGACACGGATGCGGCGGTGCGTTGGTGGGCCGGGCATTTCCAGATAGCAACTGCGGCAGGCGCCGTGACACCTGAGGGCAAGCGTGAGTATGTCAGCGCACTGCAGCGCAATGGCGCGGTAGTGCTGGCAGTTGGCGACGGCATCAACGATGCGCCGGTGCTGGCGCAGGCCCAGGTATCGATCGCAATTGGTGGCGGTGCCCCGCTCGCGCAGGCCGGCGCCGATGCGGTGTTGACTCATGGCGGCATCGCGGAGATTGCCACGGCTATTGCCGTCGCGCGCCGAACGCGCCGCGTCATCCGCCAGAACCTGGGCTGGGCATTTACCTACAACGTGGTCGCAATCCCGCTGGCCGCAACGGGCTTCGTCACCGCATGGATGGCTGGCATCGGCATGTCGCTGTCCTCGCTACTGGTGGTGGCGAATGCCTGGCGACTATTGCGCGTGCGCACCGCGACGCGGCCTCGGGAGTCTTGAATGGAAACGCTGTATCTGCTGGTGCCGATGAGCCTGGTGCTCGCCGCGTTGATCGCGGGTGCCTTGTGGTGGGCCTTGCATGCCGGCCAGTACGACGATCTGGAGCGTCCCGGCGAAGCCATTCTTCTCGACAACGATACCCCTGCGGATTTGACTCGTATCGGGCGTTCGTCGCGCGGGTCGGACAAGTCTTAGAAGCACTGGGAAAGTGCCTGGGGACAGCGTGGGCGCAACAGACCAACTTATTTGCGCTCGGTTCTCCGGACATGCGGTTGTGTTGATCGAAGTCAAGACGATGGCCGTGCCGTTTTTCTAAAGTCACACCGTCAATAGGTTTATTCTTTCTTAGCTTGGGGGTCTGAATGGCTGTCACCACCGCGTCTCCACGCGTCGACACCTTCAACTATGGCGTGGTGCGGCTGTTTGCCGTCATGACCGTGGTCTGGGGTATCGTCGGCATGGCCGTAGGCGTTCTGCTTGCGGCGCAACTGATCTGGCCGGAACTGAATTTCAATACGCCGTGGCTGTCATTCGGCCGTCTGCGTCCACTTCACACCAACGCCGTTATCTTCGCCTTCGGCGGTAGCGCACTGTTTGCCACGTCGTATTACGTGGTTCAGCGTACGTGCCAGGCGCGGCTGTTCTGCGGACCGCTCGCCGCCTTTACGTTCTGGGGCTGGCAACTTGTCATCATCGCCGCCGCGATCACCCTGCCGATGGGCATTACGACTTCCAAGGAGTATGCGGAACTCGAATGGCCCATCGACATCCTGATCACGCTGGTCTGGGTGGCGTATGCCATCGTCTTTTTCGGCACGATTGTCAAGCGCAAGACCCGCCACATTTATGTGGCCAACTGGTTCTTCGGCGCCTATATCCTGACCATCGCCATCCTGCATATCGTCAACAACATCGAGATGCCGGCGTCGATGTGGAAGTCGTACTCCGCTTATGCAGGCGTGCAGGACGCGATGATCCAATGGTGGTACGGCCATAATGCAGTGGGCTTCTTCCTGACCACCAGCTTCCTCGGCATGATGTACTACTTCATTCCGAAGCAGGCCGAGCGCCCGATCTATTCCTACCGCCTGTCGATCGTCCACTTCTGGGCGCTCAACTTCACGTATATGTGGGCGGGTCCCCATCACCTCCAATACACGGCGCTGCCCGACTGGGCGCAATCGCTTGGCATGGTGTTCTCGCTGATCCTGCTCGCGCCATCCTGGGGCGGCATGATCAACGGCATCATGACCATGTCCGGCGCCTGGCACAAGCTGCGCACCGATCCGATTCTCAAGTTCCTCGTTGTCGCACTCTCGTTCTACGGCATGGCGACCTTCGAAGGCTCGATGATGTCGATCAAGACCGTCAATGCGCTTTCGCATTACACGGACTGGACGATCGGCCACGTGCATTCCGGCGCGCTCGGCTGGGTGGCGATGATTTCGATCGGCTCCCTGTATTACCTCATTCCGCGCTTGTTCGGGCAGAAGGAAATGTTCAGCGTCCGCCTGATCGAATGGCATTTCTGGATCGCAACCATCGGCGTGGTGTTGTACATCGCCTCGATGTGGATTGCTGGCGTGATGGAAGGCCTGATGTGGCGCGCCACGCAGCCGGACGGCACGTTGACTTATGCGTTCGTCGAAGCCGTTAAAGCCAAGTATCCGTTCTACCTGATCCGTCTGCTCGGAGGTATCTGCTTCCTGGCCGGAATGTTCGTCATGGCCTACAACGTCGTCCGCACCATCGTTGGCAAGCCTGCCGTCGATGCGCCGATTCCGACCAGCCTGCCGGCTTCCGCCCACTGATCGCGAGGATAGAACGATGTCTCAGAATCAAGGTTTCTTTCGTCACGAGACGCTCGAGAAGAACGTCGGATGGCTGATTGTCGCGACGATCATCGTCGTGAGTATTGCGGGCCTGGTGCAGATCGTACCGCTGTTCTTCCAGCACTCGACCACCAAGCCCGACCCCGGCATCACGCCGTATTCGCCGCTGCGGCTGATGGGCCGCGATATCTATATCCGCGAGGGTTGTGCGGGTTGCCATTCGCAACAGGTTCGCACGCTGCAGGCCGAAACGGAACGCTACGGCCATTTCTCGACGGCAGGAGAGTCGGTGTATGACCACCCGTTCCTGTGGGGTTCCAAGCGCACGGGTCCTGATCTGGCGCGCGTAGGCGGCCGCTACTCCGACGACTGGCAGCGCATCCATCTGCGCAGTCCGCGTGATGTCGTGCCGGAATCGGTGATGCCGTCCTATCCGTGGCTCGAGAAGACGCCGTTGCCGACCGATTCGGTGCAGCCGCGTATGCGGGCCCTCCAACGGCTTGGCGTGCCGTACACCGATGCGGAAATCGAGCGGGCACCGGAGGATCTGGTGGGCAAGACCGAGGAGGACGCGATGGTGGCGTACCTGCAGGGTCTGGGCCTGAACCGCCGCAATGTGCGCGTGGAAGCGGCGCCGAAGGAGTGAAGCCATGGTGATCATCACTGCCATTGCCACTGTCATTTCGATGGTGACATTTCTGGCCATCTGCTGGTGGGCATGGTCGGCGGGGCGCAAGGGCGCCAACGAGGAATCGGCGATGCTGCCCTTTGCCTTGCCTGACGAAGATAACAATCCAAGGCGGAATTCGTAACCATGAGCGATTTCATCTCCGATATCTGGGGCCACTACATTGCGGCCATCGCGCTGATCGGCATTGCCTGGTGCGTCTGGCTGCTGTTCTCCCAGCGCAAGATGCCAAAGGGCGTCAGCACCTCCGACGACACGGGCCACGTGTGGGATGACGACCTGCGCGAGCTGAACAATCCGCTGCCGCGCTGGTGGATGTGGATGTTCCTGTTGGCCTGCGTGTTCGGACTGGGCTATCTGATCCTCTTTCCGGGACTGGGCGCCTATCCTGGCGTGCTGAAGACCTCGTCCCAAGTGGAGCTGGCCGCGCACCGCGAGGCCGCCGAGCGCATGCAGCATCAGATCTACGCCAAGTACCTGAAGATGGATGTCAAGCAGGTGGCGGCCGACCCCGAGGCGCGCGAGATCGGCCAGCGACTGTTCCTCAACTATTGCGCGCAGTGCCATGGATCCGATGCGCGTGGCAGCCGCGGCTTTCCCAACCTGACCGACAACGACTGGTTGTATGGCGGTGAGCCCGACACCATCCAGCAATCGATCACCAAGGGGCGCAATGGCGTGATGCCTCCGCTGACTGGCGTCATCGACGCAAAGCTGGCTGGCGATACCGCGCAGTATGTGCGCTCGCTGTCCGGGCTGGCCTACGACCCGATCCGGGCATCGCGCGGCGAAAGCACGTTCAAGTCGACCTGCGCGGCGTGCCACGGTGGCACAGGCAAAGGCAACCAGGCATTGGGCGCGCCGAACCTGTCCGATAACGTCTGGCTGTACAGCAGTTCGGAAGGCGCGATCGTCGAAGCCATCCTGAAGGGCCACAACGGCCACATGCCAGCGCACGAAGAAATCCTGACGCCGGAGCGTATCCGGATGCTGACTGCCTACGTGTGGGGACTCTCCAGTACCTCCAGCGCTGCGGCCGGAGCAGCCGGGCAATGACAAACCGCCCCGGCCAGCGACGGCGCTGACCGGGGCATTAGGGCTAGTCCCATGAATGCGCCCCTGAAATCCCCTCCTGAAGGACCCGAGATCTCAGAGACTCGGGGATGGCGCCCCGCGCCACCGCCCAAGACCGCTAACGATGCAACGGAAGAAGCGTTGTACGAAGTGCGCCGCAAGATCTACCCGCGCTCGGTGAAAGGCGCGTTTTCGAGCTGGCGCGTATGGCTCGTCATCCTGACGCAACTGGTCTACTACGGTGCGCCCTGGCTGCAATGGAACGACCGGCAGGCCGTTCTGTTCGACCTCGGAGCACGCAAGTTCTACATTTTCGGTCTTGTGCTCTGGCCGCAGGACGTGATCTATCTCGCCGTGCTCCTGGTCATTTCGGCACTGGCACTTTTTCTGTTCACCGCCATCGCCGGCCGGCTCTTCTGTGGCTACGCTTGTCCTCAGACGGTCTACACGGAAATATTCATGTGGATCGAGCGCCGTGTGGAAGGTGATCGCATCGCGCGCATCCGGCTCGATGGCGATCCATGGAGTTTGCGCAAGTTCAGGATCAAGACGACGAAGCATACGCTCTGGATCCTGATCGCCCTCTGGACCGGCTTCACATTCATCGGCTATTTCGCGCCGATCCGGGAGCTTGGCAGCGAGATACTGCAGTGGTCACTGGGGCCGTGGCAGGCATTCTGGATGCTGTTCTATGCGTTCGCTACCTGGGGCGCCGCCGGCTTCATGCGTGAGCAGGTCTGCAAGTACATGTGTCCGTATGCGCGTTTCCAGAGCGTGATGGTGGACCGCGACACCTTTGTGGTGACCTATGACGTGGGGCGTGGTGAGCCGCGCGGCGGCCGCTCGCGGAAGCTGGATCACCGTGCCGCCGGCCTGGGCGACTGCGTGGACTGCAGCATCTGCGTGCAGGTGTGCCCGACGGGGATCGATATCCGGGACGGCCTCCAGTACGAATGCATTGGATGCGGAGCTTGTATCGACGCCTGCAATCAGGTCATGGACAAGCTGGAGTACCCGCGCGGGCTGATCCGGTACACCTCCGAGAATGCCATGCGATCGGCGTTGTCCATTGCCGAGGCCCGCAAGCGGCTGGTGCGGCCTCGCACCATGATCTACATGGTGATCTGGCTGGCACTGATGGGTGGCTTTGCCGCGTCGCTGGCGATGCGCACGCCGCTGAAGGTCGACATCATTCGAGACCGTGGAGCGCTTGGTCGCGAGGTGGATGGACGCTGGATCGAGAACGTGTACCGGTTGCAGTTGATCAATGCCACCGAGTCACCAGTGACAATCGATGTGAAGGTAGATGGCTACGATATGAAAGGGCTCACCGTCGAGTATGACCAGACGGCCAGCACTCTAGATCCCACGTCGAACCGGCTGTTGCCAATTCGCATCCGTGTGCCGATCGAAGACGCCAGGCAAGGTACCCACAAGATCGACGTGACGGTCACGGCGGAAACCGAGTCGCAACGCCGGTCGCAGATCCGTCAGAGCACAAGCTTTATCGTTCCCCGCAACTTGTAAGAGGAGATGCAATGGCTCAGCGCCCCCAACAGCCTCCCCATGCCGTTCGACCCTGGTACAAGGAGCCGTGGCCGTGGATCTTGATGGCCGGCCCGATGCTGGCGATGGTGGGTTGTGGCATCACGATCTGGCTGGCCAGCACACATGCGGACGCACCTGTGCGCGATGCCACCCGCCATGGACTGGTCGTCGAGAAAGCCGATGTCGGAAGCGCCACGGAACAAGGGAGTCATCCATGAGGTTGCGCTGGCTGATGTGGGTACTGTGGCCAGCGTTTCTGATGGGTGGCGCGGCTACGGCGGTAGTGTTTTCCGTTGTCGACCCGGGAGACATCAGTTTCTTCGGCCAACCGGTGGAGGCTTCGAGGCAGGCGATCTACACCGTGGGCTTTCTGCTGGCGTGGCTGTTCTGCGCACTGTCCAGCGGTCTCACGCTTTACACGATGCCGGGCAGGCTCAGCGATACCGATGAACTCGAATAGCAATTTCGCAAAAAAAGCCGCAACAGCGTGATGCTGTGCGGCTCTGGTCTTGCAGCAGGATGGCGCCTAGCAGGAGCGACTATAGACCTGCTTGATGCCAGCCATGTCGATGATCTTCACATGCCGTTGACGAATTTGGATCAGGCCAGCTTCCGCGAACCGGGAGAACAGGCGGCTGACGGTTTCGAGCTTGAGGCCGAGATAGCTGCCGATTTCCTCGCGGCTCATGCGCAGCACGAACTCCGTGGAGGAATAACCGCGTGCGGAGAGGCGCTCGGACATATTGACGAGGAAGGCGGCGAGTCTCTCTTCGGCACGCATCGAGCCAAGCGTGATCAGCATGACCTGGTCCTGCGAGATCTCCTTGCTCATAAGTCGCAGGAACTGACCTTGCAGCGAAGGCAGATGATTCGACAGCGATTGCAGATCGTCGAACCGCACGACGCAGACTTCAGCGTCCTCGAGGGCGGTCGCATCCGATGCATGTTGCATCTCGCCGAGTCCATCGAGGCCGATGACTTCTCCCGGAAGATGGAAGCCGGTAATTTGAGTACGCCCATCCTCCATGGTGACGTGGGTTTTCAGCGTGCCGAAACGAATGGCGTAGACCGCGGAGAGCGGTTCACCCATTCGATACAGCGTTTCGCCCTTGTGGACACGCACGCGCTCCTGCACGAGAGTGTCCATTTTTACGAGGTCCTGCTGCGACATGCCCACGGGCAGGCAGAGTTGGCCCATGGCACACGTGGAGCAGCGTGGCGACATCTCGGTAACGGGGATGGAAGTCAGCAATTGAAGTGCTCGTTTGAATGCGCTTGCAGCGAGGGCGCGATGCATGCATTTTACAGCGTCGAGTGACGCGGAAGCGAGGAACAGTTGCCATTTGGCGTGCTTTTAAGCGTTTTTCTGATTGCCCTGTTTGGCGGTGTGCATTGCGCGGCGATGTGTGGAGGAATTGCTATTGCAGTCGAACAAAATCCGCAGCAAGTGCAACAGACGGTCTCGTTCTTGCACCGTTCTAGACGGCACTGGTGGATGTCGATTTGCGTCATGCATGCGGGCCGGGTGACGACGTATATGTTGCTCGGCGCATTGGCCGGTGCAGTGGGTGCGGCGGCGTGGGCGCACGACTATCTGCCATTGCAGCGATGGCTGTTCGGCGTGGGGAGCCTGTTGCTGATCATGGCCGGATTGTGGTTGCTTTTCGGCTGGCAGATGCGCATGGGTGCCGTGGAACGTTTTGTCGCGCGGATCGCTTCGCACGTCGCCAAGCTCTTGCGGCACGTTCGATCGACTCAGGGGTTGCATGGCGGTCCTCCCGCAGTGCCGTCAGCGATGCACCGATTCGGCATGGGTCTTGTATGGGGTATGGTGCCCTGCGGAATGATCTATAGTGCGCTCGGGTTGGCGTTGTTGGCGGGCAATGCTTCGTCGGGCGCACTCGTCATGGGAGCCTTCGGACTAGGTACTTTGCCGAATCTGCTGGTGATCTCGGGGTTGTCCGGTTACCTGCGGCAGTGGTCGCGCAAGCGGTGGGTTCGCACCGTTTCAGCTTTGCTCGTGGCGGGTTTCGGGTTGCTGGGGGTGGCCCGCGCCGTATGGCTTCCGGAGACCCTTGCGCACGCCGGATTCTGCGTGGTGTTCTGAATCGGCCACAGCCCCGGGTTGCGGTATCCGGCGATAATGCCATACAATCGCGAGAACCACGGTATCGCGCCGCGTCATGCACGAGGCGTCGCCGGGGCGGTTTCTCTCATCAGGGATGCCCCGCCCAGGGTTTCTGGCCATGCAGTTGCATGCCGGAACCATCCCCACAGTCCATCCGGTTCAAAAGATCTGGTTAAAAGGCCGACGGCGGTGTGGAAGGTGACGCCGGGTCAGGGCGAAGTTTCCTGAGCCGATATCCGATTGTTTCTTGCCGTCTTGGTCATGCGTTGGCCCAGGCGAATGTCCGCCCCGAAGGGGAGGCGCGACGCAAGAGGTCCGTCGACCGGTGATGGCTGCCGGCCCTGGACGATCTCCTGCCGGACAGTCCCGGCAATTCGATGCAAAGAACGAGGTGCACGGCGGCGCTGAAACCAGCGTGGACCGTCTGCGCGACGAGATGGCGATGGCTTTGGCCTCGCTGTATCTGCAATCTCCAGTGCCCCGGGATTCGTCCGGGGGCAGGTGCAAAGACAGGCTGCACACAATCACATGAATACCCAAGAGGCGAAGATCGTCCTCGAGACCGCGCTGATCTGTGCGCAGGAACCGTTGCGCGTCGGTGATCTGCGACGGTTGTTTGCCGACGATGTCGGTGCCGACACGATCCGGGTGCTCCTCGAAGAGTTGCGGAACGATTGGCAACGGCGTGGCGTGGAACTCGTGGCGCTGGCGAGCGGCTGGCGTTTTCAGAGCCGGCCCGAAATGCGCGAGTATCTCGACCGGCTCAATCCGGAAAAGCCGCCCAAGTATTCCCGCGCGGTGATGGAAACGCTGGCGATCATCGCGTATCGCCAGCCGGTGACGCGTGGCGACATCGAAGAAATCCGCGGAGTGACGGTCAGTACGGAAGTCGTCAAAAAGCTTGAGGACCGCGACTGGATCGAAGTGATCGGCCATCGTGACGTTCCTGGACGCCCGGCACTCTATGCGACGACCAAGTCGTTTCTCGATGACCTTGGCTTGCGTTCGCTGGACGAACTCCCGCCGCTTGAGGATGCTCAGGCGCAGGCCCAGGCAACGTTGCTGGATCAACAAGCCATCGACTTCGAAGATATCGCCACGGCCAATCCGCCTGCTGGGGACGAAGAGGCTTTTGCGGCCACGGAAGTGGTCCCCAACGCTGTGACGCCGGCGGACACCGAGAAGGCCGATGCGGAGACGCCGGCCAATTTGGAAACTGCCGATTCCACCGAGGTCATTGAAGGCGCATCGCAAGAACAAGAAAGCAGCGTCGAGTCCGATCCCCCGTCACTCGGGCAGGACGACGACGTGCCGCTGGCGCATGCCAACGGTTTCCACGTGGACACTCAGGCTTCCGTTTCGGAAGTTGCCGAGGAATCGGGTCTGGAGGGCGACGCGCCTTATCCGGCCGAGGACGACGAGCGCGTGTCCAACTGAATAACATGCAACATCGATAGTGAATACTTTGTCTGATTCCGCTGATCAAGACGTCCGCCAGCCGGACGTGCCGGGCGACACCGGCGCAGCGCCCGATACGGGCAATGGCGCGGACGGCGCGCCGCGCCGCAAGGGCCTCCGCCGCGGTCTGCGAAACCTGGTGGCGTCCCGCCGCCAGGGTGCCCAGGATCGGGATGCCGGTAGGGGTGATGCCGATGCGCCGCCGGTGCAGGCCGAAGAGGGTGCGCAGCCCGCAGCACCGCGGACACGCGGCCGACGCAAGCCTGCGCCTGCCGCCGATGCCGGTGAACAGGTCGCGGCTCCACGGGCGGAAATGCGACCGGCTAATCCGCGCCAGTCCGAATCGGGCGAAGGCCAGCCGCAGCGCCGTCGGCGGCAGCAGCCGCAACGTAAGGCTGCGATGGTCGACGGTGAGAACAAGCCAGCAGCCGAGCAGGCCGGCAGGCGCAACAAGCCAGGCCCGCAGCAGCGCAAGGGCCAGGGTGGCGCTGGCAAACCGGGTGGTCGCGGCGATCAGCGCCAGGGTGAATCCCGTCAAGGTGACAAGTCGGCGAAGCCCGCCGGCAAGGCGCTCAAGGCTGCAGGTGGCGAGGATCTGTTCCGCTTTGTGATCTCCGAGCAGTTCGACCAGGAAGACATGGTCGTTCCGCGCACAAAGGCGAAGCCCGTTCGCGAGCTGACATCGGATGACGATGCGCCGAAGCTGCACAAGGTGTTGGCTGACGGTGGGCTGGGGTCCCGCCGCGAAATGGAAGAACTGATCCTGCAGGGTCGTGTTTCCGTCAACGGGCTTCCAGCACATATTGGCCAGCGGATCCTGCCGGCCGATCAGGTGCGCGTAAACGGCAAGCTGATCCACCGCAAGATTACGACCAAGCCGCCCCGGGTGTTGCTGTATCACAAGCCAGCCGGCGAAATCGTCAGCCAGTCGGATCCGGAAGGCCGTCCGACCGTATTCGACAGCCTGCCGCGAATCAAGAACGGCAAGTGGGTGGCCGTGGGCCGGCTGGACTTCAATACCGAGGGCCTGCTGATTTTCACGACTTCGGGCGATATCGCCAATCGCTTCATGCATCCGCGCTATGGCGTGGAGCGTGAATACGCGGTGCGCACGCTGGGTGAACTGGCCGAGTCCGATCGTCAGCGTCTGCTTCACGGCATCGAACTCGACGACGGCCAGGCTAACTTCCTGCAGATCGCCGATGGCGGTGGCGAGGGTGTGAACCAGTGGTATCACGTAGCGCTGACCGAAGGACGGAACCGCGAAGTACGCCGCATGTTCGAGGCGGTGGGCCTGACCGTTTCACGCCTGATTCGCACACGCTACGGGCAATTCCTGTTGCCGCGTGGTCTCAAGCGTGGCCGTTGGCAGGAACTCGAAGCCACCGAGGTGCGCAACCTGATGGCCAATATCGGCCTGAAAGCACCGGCCAAGGGCGAGCAGGGCGGCGGCAAGGGCATGACCAAGGTGGGCGGGCGGAAGGCGCGCACCGAGGCTGCGATCGCGGGGATGCCCATGGTCACGGGCATGGATGGACTGCCGCGGTTCGAGAAAGCCGGTGGCAATCGCGGTGGCGGTAACGCCGGCCGCGGCCAGCCTGATCCGATGCAGACGTCAATGGGCTACATCCCGTCGGGTCCTGCGCCGCTGACGTCACACTCGACGAAGTTTGGGGGTGGCATGGGCGGTATGGGTGGCGGTGCGCGTGGTCCTGGCGGTGCAGGTGGCCGTGGGCGGGGTGGAAGCGCTGGCAATGCTGGCAACGCCGGTGGCAACCGTCCGCGTCGTGGCGGTGGCGAGGTGAACGGCAATGTGATGCCGAAGGCTGCCAAGGGCGGCGGCAATGCCCGTGGCAATAGCGGTGGCGGGGCGGGTGGTGGTGGCGCACGGCGTCCGCGTGGTGGCGGGGGCGGTGGTGGTCGGGGCGGTCATCGCTGACGCCAGGCAGGGTGGGGTCGATGTGCGCATGGCGTCATTGCCCCCATCCAGTGCGGATACAACCGGCTTTTGCCTTTTGGACATAATCCGCGTATAATCCAAGTCTATTCAAAAGTATCATCCTCAGTGGGATGGGCGAATGATGGGCATTGCGCCCATTTTTTTTTGGTTCGCCCGTTCGTGAGTGCGCGTCGAGTGCGGCTGGTTTGCGCCACGCTGCGCACCGCCCGAGGGTGATGGGCAGGCAGGGGCAGCTTACAGGTTTCGGAAACTCGCTTTCAGAACGTTGTGTTGTCCAGTGCCTGCCACGGTGTTGAAGGCCACTACTCGGGATTACAGTGCATCTGGCAGATTTGATCGAAACCACCCTTATCGGCATGGGCTACGAGTTGGTTGAGCTTGAGCGTGCCCCGGCCGGACTTCTGCGTGTCTACATCGATCAGCCTGAAACCGGCATCGTCATTGAGGATTGCGAGAAGGTAAGCCGCCAGCTTACCCACGTTCTGACAGTGGAGAACGTCGATTACGAGCGCCTCGAAGTGTCGTCGCCCGGTCTGGATCGTCCGCTCAAGAAGTTGGCTGATTTTGTCCGCTTCGTCGGCGCCGAAGCCAGGGTCACGCTGCGCCTGCCGGTCAACGGCCAGAAGAATTTCGTCGGCATCCTGAGGGAACCCTCGGGCGAAGCTGGCGCCGAGAAGATCGGCCTGGAATTCGAGGGCAAGGATGGTCCGGCGCTGCTGGAATTCGCCATACCCGATGTCGACAAGGCACGCCTGGTGCCGGTGATCGACTTCAAGGGAAATCAAAGAAAAGGGAACAAGCAATGAGCCGCGAAGTTCTGTTGCTCGTCGATGCGCTAGCGCGCGAGAAGAACGTCGACAAGGATGTGGTTTTCGGTGCGCTGGAGGCGGCACTCGCCTCTGCGACCAAGAAGCGTTTCGAGGAAGACGTGGATATCCGCGTCCATATCGACCGTGAATCCGGTGAGCATGAAACGTTCCGCCGCTGGCTCGTGGTTCCTGACGAACAGGGCCTGCAGGAGCCGGACAAGCAGATCCTGCTGTTCGAAGCCCGTGACCAGATCGCCGATATCGAACTCGATGAGTTCATCGAGGAACAGATCGAGTCCGTGGAATTCGGCCGGATCGGCGCGCAGGCTGCCAAGCAGGTGATCCTGCAGCGCATCCGCGATGCCGAGCGCGAGCAGATCCTGAACGACTACCTCGATCGCGGCGAAAAGATCATGACCGGCACGGTCAAGCGCGCCGACAAGAAGGGTCTGATCGTGGAATCTGGCCGCGTGGAAGCGCTGCTGGCACGCGATCAGATCATTCCGAAGGAAAACCTGCGCACCGGTGATCGCGTGCGTGCGTACATCCTGAACGTGGACCGTGCTGCGCGCGGCCCGCAGATCGAGCTGTCGCGTACGGCACCCGAGTTCCTGATCAAGCTGTTCGAGAACGAAGTGCCCGAGATGGAACAGGGCCTGCTGGAAATCAAGGCGGCTGCCCGCGACCCAGGCGTTCGCGCCAAGATCGCCGTGGTGGCGCATGACAAGCGTATTGACCCGATCGGTACCTGCGTCGGCGTGCGAGGCACGCGTGTGACGGCGGTGCGCAACGAGATCGGTGGCGAAGCCGTGGACATCGTGCTGTGGTCGGAAGATCCGGCGCAGTTCGTGATCGGTGCGCTGGCGCCGGCCCAGGTCCAGTCGATCGTGGTCGACGAAGAGAAGCACAGCATGGATGTGGTGGTGGACGAGGAAAACCTCGCCATCTCCATCGGTCGCAGTGGTCAGAACGTACGCCTGGCGTCGGAGCTGACCGGCTGGCAGATCAACATCATGACGCAGGAAGAATCGGCGCAAAAGCAGGCCGAGGAAAGCGAAGTGGTACGCAAGCTGTTCATGGCCAAGCTGGACGTGGACGAGGAAGTGGCGGACATCCTGATCGACGAAGGTTTCTCCACGCTGGAAGAAGTGGCCTATGTGCCTATCAGCGAAATGATGGAGATCGAGGCCTTCGACGAAGATACCGTCACCGAGTTGCGCAATCGCGCCCGCGATGCGCTGCTGACGATGGAACTGGCCCGGGAAGAAAAGGTGGAAGAGGTATCGCAGGACCTGCGTTCCCTCGACGGCCTGACGCCCGAGCTGATCGGCAAGCTGGCCGAAGGCAATATCCACACGCGCGACGACCTGGCCGAACTGGCCGTGGACGAACTGGTCGAGATGGCCAGCGTGACCGAGGATGAGGCCCGCGGGCTGATCATGAAAGCACGGGAACATTGGTTTAACTGAGGGACACGTCCGGGCCTGGCTCGGACGCGCTTTCCGCACACGAATTGTCCCGACGTAGAAACCGAGCATTGAAAGGGTTTGAATGGCAAGCACAACAGTTGCCCAACTGGCCGCAGAACTGAGCCGCAGCCCTGCTGCACTGCTGGAACAATTGCAGGCAGCTGGGGTGGGCAAGGCAAAGCCTGAAGACATCATTACCGAATCGGACAAGACCCGACTGCTGGATTTCCTCAAGCGGTCGCATGGTCAGGCCGACGATAGCGCGCGCAAGAAGATCACATTGACCAAGCGTGAAACTTCGGAGATCCGCCAGTCGGACTCCACCGGCAAGACCCGCACGGTGCAGGTCGAGGTACGCAAGAAGCGCGTGCTGGTGAAGCGTGACGACGTGGAATCGCACGACGATGGCGCCGACGAGCAGGCCGCGGCTGACGCCGCCGAGCAGGCACGTCGCGACGAAGAGGCGCGTCGGCAGGAAGCGGAGGCCCTGGCTCGCCAGGAAGCCGAAGCCCAGGCTGCACGCGAAGCCGCCGAACGCGAGGAAGCCGAACGCCGCGCGCGCCAGGAAGCCGCCGAGGCCGAGCAGCGCCGCCAGGCTGAACTGCTCGCGCAGAAGGCCGAGGAAGAGGCTGCCGCTTCGCGCGCCGCGACCGACGCCGCCGAGGAAACTGCGCGCAAGAAGGCCGAAGACGACAAGGCGCGTCTGGCTGGTGAGCGTGCGCAGGCCCAGAAAAACGCCGACGATGCGAAGGCTGCTGCCGACAAGGCACGCGCCGAGCAGGACAGCGCCAAGGCCGCCGCCGACAAGGCACGTGCCGAGCAGGATGCTGCCGCGCGCCGCCGTCGCGAAGCTGCAGAGGCCGAGGCCCGCGCCATCCAGCAGATGCTGAATGCGCCGCCGCGCGTGCTCAAGGCGCCGTCGGAACGCAAGGCAGAGGAGAAGAAGGCCGAGCAGACCGGCACGCTGCACAAGCCGGTGAAGCCGGCGGGTGCCACGGCCGAGCCGAAGAAGGACGAAAAGAAGGCCGCACCGGCCGCCACTACCACCACGACGACGGCGACCGCCGACAAGAAGGGTGGCAAGGGCGCCAAGGCTGGCGGCTGGCAAGACGACAATCGCGGCAAGAAGGGCAGCGGCCTGAAGACGCGCGGCGATTCGTCCGGCGGCACGGGCGGCTGGCGCAGTGGTTCGCGTGGTCGCGGCGGCAAGCAGCATGCCGACGATCGCAGCAACTTCCAGGCGCCGACCGAGCCGGTCATCCGTGAAGTGCACGTGCCGGAAACCATCTCCGTGGCCGACCTGGCGCACAAGATGGCCGTGAAGGCATCCGAGGTCATCAAGCAGATGATGAAGCTCGGCCAGATGGTCACGATCAACCAGGTGCTGGACCAGGAAACCGCCATGATCGTGGTGGAAGAAATGGGCCACAAGGCGTTTGCCGCCAAGCTGGACGATCCGGAAGCCCTGCTGGTGGTGGATGGCGAGGATCACACTGACGCCGAACTGCTGCCGCGTCCGCCGGTGGTGACCGTGATGGGTCACGTCGACCACGGCAAGACGTCGCTGCTGGACTACATCCGCCGCACCAAGGTTGCCGCGGGCGAAGCCGGTGGTATCACGCAGCACATTGGCGCGTACCACGTGGAAACCGACCGTGGCGTGATCACGTTCCTGGACACCCCGGGTCACGAGGCCTTCACGGCCATGCGTGCCCGTGGTGCCAAGGCGACCGATATCGTGATCCTGGTGGTGGCTGCCGACGACGGCGTGATGCCGCAGACCAAGGAAGCGATTGCGCACGCCAAGGCTGCCGGAGTGCCGATCGTGGTGGCGATCAACAAGATCGACAAGCCGGACGGCAACCCGGACCGCGTCAAGCAGGAACTGGTGGCAGAGCAGGTCTTGCCGGAAGAGTACGGCGGCGATTCGCCGTTCGTGCCGGTGTCCGCGAAGACCGGTTTCGGTATCGAAGAACTGCTGGAACAGGTGTCGCTGCAGGCGGAAGTGCTGGAACTGAAGGCCCCCGTCGATGCACCGGCCAAGGGTCTGGTCGTGGAAGCCCAGCTCGACAAGGGCAAGGGCCCGATCGCAACGATCCTGGTCAGCAGCGGCACGCTCAAGCGTGGCGACGTCGTGCTGGCAGGCAGCGCCTACGGTCGTGTGCGCGCCATGCTGGACGAAAACGGCAAGCCGGCGAAGGAAGCTGGTCCGTCGATCCCGGTGGAAATCCAGGGTCTGTCGGAAGTGCCGGCCGCCGGTGAAGAAGTGCTGGTGCTGCCGGATGAGCGCAAGGCACGTGAAATCGCGCTGTTCCGTCAGGGCAAGTTCCGCGACGTGAAGCTGGCCAAGCAGCAGGCGGCCAAGCTGGAAACGATGCTGGAGCAGATGGCCGAAGGCGAAGTCCAGTCGCTGCCGCTGATCGTGAAGGCGGACGTGCAGGGTTCGCAGGAAGCGCTGGTGCAGTCGCTGCAGAAGCTTTCGACCGCCGAAGTGCGCGTGCAGATCGTGCACGGTGGCGTGGGTGGCATTTCGGAGTCGGACGTCAACCTGGCGACCGCCTCGAAGGCTGTCATCATCGGCTTCAACGTGCGAGCCGACGCTGGCGCGCGCAAGCTGGCCGAGCACAACGGCATCGATATCCGCTACTACAACATCATTTACGATGCGGTAGACGAGATCAAGGCGGCGATGTCGGGCATGCTGGCGCCGGAAAAGCGCGAGACGACGATCGGTCAGGTGGAAGTCCGTCAGGTCTTCCGCGTGCCGAAGATCGGTGCGGTGGCGGGTTGTATGGTCACCGACGGCATGGTCAAGCGCTCGTCGCTGGTCCGCGTGCTGCGCAACAACGTGGTGATCCACAGCGGCGAACTGGACTCGCTCAAGCGTTTCAAGGACGACGTCAAGGAAGTCAAGCAAGGTTTCGAGTGCGGCTTGTCGATCAAGAACTTCAACGACGTTCAGGAAGGCGACCAACTCGAGGTGTACGAAATCACCGAGGTGGCGCGTACGCTGTAAGGCGCAACGCAGAACGGCAGGCTCCGGCCTGCCGTTTTTACTTCGGCAAGGCAAAAAGCAGCAAGCAAGCTAAAAGTATTGAATGGCCAAGAAAGGCAATATCTCCTCCCGTAACCTGCGCCTGTCCGACCAGATCCAGAAGGAACTGGCCGAGATGATCCAGCGCGAGCTTCGCGATCCGCGCCTGGGTCTGGTGACCCTGCAATCGGTCGCGCTGACGCCCGACTACGCGCACGCCAAGGTCTATTTCACGGTGCTAGGCGCCGAGCCGGACGTAGCGGCTGGCATCCTCCGTGAGAAGGCTGGCTACCTGCACTCGTTGCTGTTCAAGCGCCTGCATATCCATACGGTGCCGACGCTGCATTTCCATCACGATACGTCGGTGGAGCATGCGATCGAAATGTCCAAGCTGATCAACGAGGCGAACGCCACGCGTTCGAAGGACGACGACACGCGTACCGACGAGTAGTCGATCCGCATATCCCCAAGCGCGCCGGCGTTCGCCGGTGCCGCTTCTCTCGAATTTCCCTCAATGACCGATTCCCAAGCCAGCCGTCCGCCCCGGTTGCCGCGCCGTGACGTCCATGGCGTGCTGTTGCTCGACAAGCCGCTGGGCCTTTCGTCCAACGACGCGCTGGTGCGCGCCAAGCGCCTGCTGCGCGCGAACAAGGCCGGGCACACCGGTACGCTCGATCCGCTGGCGACCGGCTTGCTGCCGCTTTGCTTTGGCGAAGCGACCAAGTTCTCGCAGGATCTGCTTGAAGCAGACAAGACCTACGAGGCTGAGGTGCGATTGGGCGCGACCACGACCACGGGCGATGCGGAGGGCGATGTCGTCATCGAGCGTCCCGTGACATGCAATCGCGCTGCGCTGGATGCGGCGGTCGCGCGCTTTACGGGCGATATCGAACAAGTGCCGCCGATGTATTCGGCGCTGAAGAAGGACGGCAAACCACTCTACGAATACGCGCGCGCCGGCCAGACCGTGGAGCGCGCGGTGCGTCGGGTGACGATTCACGAACTGACCTTGCTCGACGTGGACCTCGCGAATCAACGGTTCATGATGCGCGTGACGTGCAGTAAAGGCACGTACATTCGGACTTTGGCCGAGGACATCGGCGAAGTCTTGGGTTGCGGTGCGCACCTGACCGGCCTGCGTCGTACTGCCGTGGGCGATCTCACGCTTGATGGCGCGGTGACGCTGGAGCAGATCGATGCCCAGACTGATGACGAGCGGCCAGGAATGCTGGCGCCAGTGGATGCGCTACTGCAGCGCTGCGTACGCGTGGACCTCGATACCGTGGCGGCGGGACGGTTCGTGCAGGGTCAGCGGATTGCGCGTCGGGATCTGCCGGAAGGGCAAGTGCAGGAAGAGGGCGTGCTGGCGCGGGTCTATGGCGAAGGGAAACTGCTGGGCGTGGCGAGGATGAAGGAAGGGGCGTTGAGGCCGGAGCGGTTGGTGAAGCTCTGATTCACAGCGCTGATTTACTCCCCTCTCCCACCAAGTGGGAGAGGGGAGTAAAACGGAGTAGTCAGGGGACTCAATGTGCCCCAGCCGCCTCCGCCCCACCGCCACCTTGCGCACGCTTCGTCAGCCAGACGAACACGATCAGCACGAAGAACAGCACGCCGGAAATCCAGAAGATATCGTTTGCCCCCAGCATCGATGCCTGGAGCGAGATATTTCGTTCGATGGAGCCGATGGCCTGCATCTTCGACATGCCCATACTCATCAGGTGATCCAGCTGCTGCTGGTAGATCGGGTTGTACGGATTGATCTGTTCGACGAGTTGCGCATGATGCAGCGCCGAGCGGTTTTCCCAGAGCGTAGTCGAGATCGATGCGCCGATGGCGCCGAACGTGATCCGCACGAAGTTCGACAGCCCGGAAGCAGCCGGAATCTTCTCAGGCGGCTGGCCTGACAGGATGATCGAGGTCAGCGGGATGAAGAACATCGCCATGGCCGCGCCCTGAATCAACGTCGGAATCACCAGCGCCCGCGTATCTACCCCGGTCGTGAAGCCCGCCCGCATGAAGCTGACCGCGCCGAATGTGATGAACGCCGTAGTGGCGATCCACCGTGCGTCTACCTTGGGCAGCACCCGGCCGATGATCGGGGACAGAATGATTGCAAAAATCCCCACTGGCGCGGTGACCAGACCGGCGTCGGTTGCCGTGTAGCCCACGATGGTCTGCAGCCATAGCGGCAGGATCACCAGGTTGCCAAAGAACAGCCCGTAAGCCACCGAGATGGCTACCACGCCCGCGGCGAAATTGCGGCCGCGGAACAGGTGGATATCGACGATCGGGTGCTTCTCGTACAGTTCCCAGATCAGGAAGAACAGGAAGCCCACGATGGCGATCACGGTTAGTGCGACGATCACGCCGGAGTGGAACCAGTCGAGTTCCTTGCCCTTGTCGAGCATCAACTGCATCGACCCTACCCAGATGACCAGCAGTGCCAGGCCGATGCGGTCGATGGGCAGCGACTTGGTTGGTGTTTCGCGGTCCTTGTAGATGACCCAGGTTACATAGGCCGTCAGGATGCCGATGGGGATGTTGATGTAGAAGATCCAAGGCCACGTCATGTTGTCCGAGATCCAGCCGCCGAGCAGCGGCCCCATGATCGGGGCCACGAGCGTGGTCATGCCCCATAGCGCGAGCGCCATGGAACTCTTTGCCGGAGGGTAACTGGCCAGCAGCAGCGCCTGCGAGAGCGGAATCATCGGGCCCGCCACGGCACCTTGCAGGACGCGTGCGGCAAGCAGGGTCTCCAGGTTCGGCGCCACGCCGCAAAGCCACGACGACACCACGAACAGCAGGATCGACAGCACGAACAGGCGTACGGCACCGAAGCGCTGGGTCAGCCATCCGGTCAACGGCACCGAGATGGCGTTGGCTACCGCGAACGACGTGATGACCCAGGTGCCCTGGTTCGGCGACACGCCGAGATCGCCCGAGATGGCCGGGATGGACACGTTGGCGATTGACGAGTCGAGCACGTTCATGAACGTGGCCAGCGACAACGCGATGGTGCCCAGCACAAGCTTGCCGCCGGAGAGCGGCGGATGCTGCGCGGGGCGAGTGGGCGATGCCGGCTTGGGTGTCGGCGCCGCGCTGTCGTCCGGCGTAGCGGTGATGGAATTAGCCATTGGCAGTCAGCGGTTCGTCGGTTCAGCTATGGGCCGCGGGCTTCGGAGCCATGGCGCGTGGCGCACCCGTGGCCGCCGGCGCTGCCGTGCGTCCGCCGTTGTTCAGGGCGATAATGCGAGCGATCAGCGCGTCGGCATCTTCTGCCACCTTGTCGTAGACATTGGTCTGCATTGGGCGGCCCTTCGTAGCGTTGACCATGGCCGCGCCTTCCTCGTTGCGCACATCGACCGTGACATTCATCGACAGACCCACGCGCAGCGGATGATCCTTCAATTGCTTGGCATCGAGCGCGATACGCACGGGCAGGCGCTGCACCACCTTGATCCAGTTGCCGGTGGCGTTCTGCGCCGGCAGCAGCGAGAAGGCCGCACCCGTGCCGGCCGAGAAGCCTTCGACGTGGCCCGTGTACTTGACCTTCGAGCCGTAGACATCGGCTTCTAGCTCGACGGGCTGCCCGATGCGCATATGCGTGATCTGCACTTCCTTGAAGTTGGCGTCCACCCAGACCTGGTCGAGCGGCACCACGGCCATCAGCGGCGCGCCAGGCTGCACGCGCTGGCCAACCTGCACCGAGCGCTTGGCCACGTAGCCTGTGACCGGCGCGGGAATTGTCGATCGTGCGAACGCCAGGTAGGCCGAGCGCAGGTTGGCGGCGGCGCGCTGGACGCTCGGGTGCTTCTCGACCGTGGTCTGGTCGGTCAGCACCTTGTTCGAGGCCAGTTGTTCCTGCGCGGCCAGCAGTGCCGATTCGGCGGCCTTCAGCGAGGTCTGTGCGTGGGCGATTTCCTCGCTCGACACGGCGCCCGAGCCGGCGATGGCCTGGCGGCGGCGAAGGTCGTCGCGCGCCTTGGCCACATCGGCTTCGCGCAGCGCCACGTTGGCGGCCAGCGACCCATTGTTGACGTACAGCGTGCGTACTTCGCGCACGGCTTGCGCGAGCTGGGCCTCGGCCTGTTCCATGGTGACCTGCGAGTCGGCGCGGTCGAGCTGGATCAGCGGCTGGCTGGCGGTGACGAGTTGCGTGTCGTCGGCTGCAATCGATACCACGGTGCCGCCCACGAGCGGGGTGACCTGCACAACGTTGCCGGCCACGTAGGCATCGTCGGTGTTCTCGAAGTGGCGCGCGTACAGACCCCAGTAGAGGCCATAGCCGATGCCTGCCACCACCACGGCGGCGGTCAGCGAGATCAGCAGGCGGCGGCGCTTGCCGTTGTTTTCAGCCGCGGCGGCTGCTTGTTGGTTGGAGCTCATGATCGAATTCTCGTCCGTAATGTCGTCGTATCTTGCGTTTGCCCGGGTCTTGGCGATGCAGCGTCAGCCGTGTGCGCCCGAGGTCTTGGTCTTTTCGGTTTGTTCGGCCTTGCCCGTGGCCCCGACGGGTGCCTCGTAGCCACCACCCAGTGCTTTCATCAGTCCGATCTGCAGATCGAGCCGGCGCGCCTGCAGGTCGGTGGACAGGCGTCGTTGCTGCAGCACGTTGCTCTCGGTGTTGAGCACGGTCAGCTGCGTGCCGAGGCCGGCCTTGTAGCGCGTGATGGAGAGCGAGTAGGCGTGTTCCGCCAGATCGAGCGCTTCGCGTTGAGTGCGGATTTGCTGATCGACGCTGCGGATGCTCGTCACCGTATCGGCAGTCTCGCGCAGGGCATCGACCAGCGTCTGGTTGTAGCTGGCCGCAGCGATGTCGTACTGCGCGTACTTGCCCTTGAGGTTCGCGCGCAAGCGTCCGCCTGCGAAGATCGGCAGCTTCAGCGTGGGACCCACGCCGAACGTGCGGCTGATCCCCATCAGCAGGTTCGACGGATCGAGCGATGCGTAGCCTGCGAACGCGGTCAGCGTGAGATCGGGCAGGAACTCCTTCTTCGCCACACTGACGTCCTGCGACGCGGCTTCCACGCGCCAGCGCGCAGCCACGAGGTCGGGGCGGCGGCCGATCAGGCCGATGGTCAGGTCGTCGGGCAGTTGTGGCGTGGCGTTGGCGAGCAGCGTCGGCTTGGCGATCTGCAGGCCACGGTCCGGGCCCTTGCCGAGCAGCGCGGCGATCTGGTTGCGGGCGAGGGCAATTTCCTCATCCACGCGCTGCAGATCGGTCTGAGCGGCAGCCACGGTGCCGCGTGCCTGCGTGGTTTCCACCTGGGTGTCGAGGCCGGCGGCCAGGCGCTGGCGCGACAGGTCGGTCAGGTCGCGGCGCTGGGCGATGGCGCGTTCGGCCACGTCGCGCTGCGCATAGAGTGCAGCCAGACGGTTGTAGCCGCGTGCGATCGACGTGGTCAGCATCAGCCGTGCCGCCTGGCTTTCGGCTTCCATGGAGCGGTCTTCGGAGAGCGCGGCTTCCAGTGCGTCGCGGTTCTTGCCCCAGAAGTCGAGATCCCACGACAGTCCAAGCTGCAGGCGCGACTGGTTCTGCCACGAGCCGGCGAGCGGCGTACCTTCGAACAGATCGGTTTCGGAGAAGCGCTGGCGCACCAGGCTGCCTTCGAAATCGACACCCGGGTACAGCGCGGCACGCGTGGCATCGGCCATGGCGCGCGACGCTTGCAGGCGCGCGATCGCCACTTGCAGGTTCGGATTGTCCAGGATGGCTTCGTCGACGAGCTTGCGCAATTGCGCATCGTGGAACTGGTCGACCCAATCCTGCGACGGCCATTGGCCGTGGTCGTTGGTGAACGTCTGCGGCGAGGTCAGCGTGGCGGGATCGGCCACATGCTGCGTGCTCTGCGAATTGCCGAACGCGGCACAGCCGGCCAGTACGGCCGCAGCGAGCAGCGTCAGGGCAAGGGCGCCGGTCCGGTGCCATTCCCGGTGCGGATGCGTCGGGGCGGAAGAATGAATGGGTGTCATGGAACAGGTGCGTTGACGCTGACTCTCGGGGCCGGAAACAACGGGCATCCGGCCGTTTGGGTTCACTGCAAGGACTGGTGCGCCATCTGGGCGCTATCGGAAGGGCTACTCGGAATTGCGGTCCTGCGGACATCCGGCTTCGCCGGCAGGGCAGGTATTGGTGATGATCCGCTGCAGCATGCCGCACAGCACATCGATCTCTTGTTGCGAGAAGCCATCGAAGCCACGGCGCATGACGTTGCACAACGCGACAGGCAACTTCTCCACCAGTGCATCGCCTTCGGGCGTGATCGACAGATCCACCACGCGGCGGTCGTCGTCACGCCGCGTGCGGGCAATCAGCCCGCGCTTTTCCATACGGCTCAGCAGGCGGGTGACCGAACCTGCGTCCGTGTTGAGCGCGCGCGCCAGATCCGTGACGGTGGTGGCCTCGCCCTCGGCGAGCATCATCAGGCAGATGGCCTGCGCGTGCGTCATGTCCAGGCCGCTGACTTCCTGTTCCACCCCTAGCGACAGCATGTTCTTGGCGCGCGCGAGCAAATAGCCCACGCTTTTGCCGATTTGATAGTCGGTAGGATCGAACAGGTCGGCAGGTGAATGAGAAGTCATCTCTTGGCGCGGCAATATTTGTCTGGGCAAATATAGCTAATCGGCTATGCCACTCGCAAGCGTCACAATTGGTTATTGCAATTTACGCAATGGCTGCCCTTGATCTATGCTGAAGAACCATAGCGCGTTCCGCGCTGCAACATGCTAGAATGTCGGGTTAATTTTTCTTCCGATTGCCCGATTTCAGGGGACCGAATGACCCGCGCCATCCGTAATATCGCCATCATCGCTCACGTCGATCATGGCAAGACCACTCTGGTCGACCAACTCCTGCGTCAGGCAGGCACCTTCCGCGACAACCAGCAAATGGTTGAGCGCGTGATGGACTCCAACGACCTGGAAAAGGAGCGCGGGATCACGATTCTCGCGAAGAACTGTGCCGTGGAGTACAACGGCACGCACATCAACATCGTGGACACCCCGGGCCACGCCGACTTCGGCGGTGAAGTGGAGCGCGTACTGTCGATGGTCGACGGCGTGCTGCTGCTGGTCGATGCCGTGGAAGGCCCGATGCCGCAGACGCGTTTCGTGACGCGCAAGGCACTGGCCCTGGGCCTGAAGCCGATCGTCGTGATCAACAAGATCGACCGTCCGGGCGCACGTCCTGACTGGGTGATCAACCAGACCTTCGACCTGTTCGACAAGCTGGGCGCCAACGACGAGCAGCTCGACTTCCCCGTGATCTACGCATCGGGCCTGAACGGCTATGCCGGTCTGACCGAAGACGTGCGCGATGGCGACATGAAGCCGTTGTTCGAGACCGTGCTGACCAAGGTGCCGGTCCGTAACGACGATCCGGATGGTCCCCTGCAGATGCAGATCATCTCGCTGGACTACTCCAGCTACGTCGGCAAGATCGGCGTTGGCCGCATCTCGCGTGGCCGCGCCCGTGCGCTGCAGGATGTGGTGGTCAAGTTCGGTCCGGAAGGCAACCCGATCAAGGGCCGTATCAACCAGGTGCTGAAGTTCCGTGGCCTGGAGCGCGAGATCGTGCCCGAAGCCGAAGCCGGCGATATCGTGCTGATCAACGGTATCGAGGAACTGGGCATTGGCTGCACCGTGTGCGCCCCTGAAGCCCTGGACGCACTGCCGATGCTGAAGGTGGACGAGCCCACGCTGACGATGAACTTCTGCGTGAACACGTCGCCGCTGGCCGGCCGTGAAGGCAAGTTCGTCACGAGCCGCCAACTGCGCGAGCGTCTGGACCGCGAACTGAAGGCAAACGTGGCACTGCGCGTGCAGGACACCGGCGACGACACGATCTTCGAAGTCTCGGGCCGTGGCGAACTGCACCTGACGATTCTGCTGGAAAACATGCGCCGTGAAGGCTACGAGCTGGCCGTGTCGCGTCCGCGCGTGGTGTTCAAGGACATCGGCGGCGTCAAGCACGAGCCGTTTGAACTGCTGACCGTGGACGTCGAAGACGGCCATCAGGGTTCGGTCATGGAAGAACTGGGTCGCCGCAAGGGAGAACTGCTCGACATGGCATCGGACGGCAAGGGCCGCACACGTCTGGAATACCGTATTCCGGCACGTGGCCTGATCGGCTTCCAGGGCGAGTTCCTGACGCTGACGCGCGGTACCGGCCTGATCAGCCACATCTTCGACGACTACGCGCCGCTGCGCGAAGGCGGCCTGGGTGAGCGCCACAACGGCGTGCTGATCTCGCAGGACGACGGCGACGCCGTGGCCTACGCACTGTGGAAGCTGCAGGATCGCGGCCGCATGTTCGTGAAGCCGGGCGATGCACTGTACGAAGGCATGATCATCGGCATTCACAGCCGCGACAACGACCTCGTCGTGAACCCGATCAAGGGCAAGCAGCTGACCAACGTGCGCGCCTCGGGTACTGACGAAGCCGTGCGCCTGGTGCCGCCGATCCAGATGTCGCTCGAATACGCGGTGGAATTCATCGCTGACGACGAACTGGTCGAGATCACGCCGAAGAGCATTCGTCTGCGCAAGCGCCACCTGAAGGAGCACGAGCGCAAGCGTGCTTCGCGCGAAGCGGTGTAAATCTCCGCATCGCAAGGTAAAAAACCGCGCCCTGGTGGCGCGGTTTTTTTTATTGTCGAGACGCTATCACATGCCAGGGGTTTGCTCCCCTCTCCCTCCGGGAGAGGGGCCGGGGGAGAGGGCCAGCGCATCAACCGCTTCAGCATCAGCCTTCGCCCGCCACTCCGGCGGCTTCCACAAATACCGCAGATCCCGATCCCGCCAGACATCCGCGAACATGTCGCGCCATTCGTGGAAGGTCAGCGTCAGCGGATTGTGCGTGCGGATCTGCCGCGTGATGCCGTACTGCGGCGCGTCTTCCTCGGGCACGAACGTGCCGAACATCCGATCCCAGATCGTCAGCACGCCGGCGTAGTTTCGATCGATGTATTGCGGATTCTTCGCGTGATGCACGCGGTGGACGCTCGGTGTGTTCACGAGTTTCTCGACGAGGGGCCAGCGCTGCCCGAGTCGCGTATGCACGAAGAACTGGAATGCGAGGTTCAGACCCACGGCCAGGATCACCCAGTCCGGCGAAAACCCGATCCACGCCAGCGGAATCCAGAACAGCCACATGCCGGAGATCGGATAGGTCAGGCTCTGGCGAAACGCCGTGGAGAAATTCATTCCTTCGGACGAATGGTGAGCCACATGCGAGGCCCACATCCATCGCACGCGGTGGCTCGCGCGGTGAAACCAGTAGTAGAGAAAATCCTGCAGCAGCAATAGCAGCGCGAAGGACCACCACGTCTCAGGCACCGCGCGCAGACCCTGCGCATAGCACCAGGTGTAGACGGTGCGAATCATCAGCCAGAGGAAGAAGGCGTCGGACGCCTGATGCAGCAACGCCAGCGTGGCGTTCGACAGTGTGTCGCGCCAACTGTAGATCGAGCGATCGCGCTTCGACCAGTACCACGCTTCCCATCCGATGGTCAGCAGGAATACCGGCGCGAAGGCCATCAGGATCAGGCAGGGATCGAATGTGGCGACGTTGGCGGCGTCGGCCGAGGGGGCAGGGGCGGTCATCCCGCCAGTGTGCCTATTCCAACGAAAACCGCACTGAGGATTTCCTCCATACGCGGGCTCGTGCGTGCTTGTCCGGACTTGCGTCACGACAGGTGATGTGTCCGCAACTCTTTCGGCGTCATCACGAAAATGCACGGCTGAACATCACACAAATGCGATCAAGTCAGTCGTGGCAATGCCGTCATTGGGAACGTCGGCCATGGAGGAGTGGCCGTCATTCACGTCACGGAGAGAACGCCCCCATGTTTCGCAACACTACGATCGGAGCCCGACTGTGGCTCCTGACGATTGTCACCAACTTGTTGCTGCTGATTGTCGGTGCCGTTGGTTGCATCGGCATGTCGCGCAGCAACGATGCCACGCGGCAAATCTATCAACAGCAATTGTCGGCAGCATCGTTCCTTGCTGAAGCCCGCTCCAACCAGTTGCTCGTGCGCGTGCTGCTGGATCAGGCAGCGTTCGCAACAAAAGCAGAAGATGGCAAGGCACGCGCCGCGACGGCGCAGGATTTTGCGCGGCTCTCCGATGCCGCGTGGCAGGGCTACATGGCGATTCCGCGTACGCCTGAACAGGCGCGTGCCACCGACGACGTCTCGGCCAAGCGCCGCGCACTGTTCGAGCAGGGTGTGGCGCCGATGATCGCCGCGTTGCATCGCGGTGATCGCGATGCCGTGATGCGTTACGTCATGGAGGAAATTCCGAAACTCGACATCGCCTTCACGGCCGTCAATACCGAACTCGCGAAGCTGCAGGTTGCCAGTGCAAAGGCGGTCTACGAATCGTCGCAGCAGCGCTATGACTGGCTGCTGACGATTTCCATCGGCGTGCTGCTGGTGGGGCTGGTGTTCAGTACGGTGGTGGCGTGGCGTCTGCGTGCGTCGATCGTGCAGCCGCTCGATATCGCTATCGCACGTTTTGCGCGGATGGCCGATGGTGACCTGAGCGCATCGACGGATCGCCATCTGGGCGTGGACGCCGACGAGCACGCGAAGAGCGAAACCACGCGCATGCTCGGCATGCTGGGCCGCATGCAGCAGAAGCTTGCGCAGATGGTGGGCGAGGTGCGCGGTGGTGCGGACTCGATCGCGGCGGCCAGCCAGCAGATTGCCAGCGGCAATGCCAACCTGTCGCAACGCACGGAGCAGCAGGCCGCGTCGCTCGAAGAGACCGCGTCGAGCATGGAGGAACTGACGAGCACGGTGCGCCTGAACGCCGATAGCGCGCGCGAAGCGAGCACGCTGGCTGTGGATGCCCGCTCGCTGGCCGAGCATGGCAGCGAGGCCGTGGCGCGCGTGCAGACCACGATGCAGCAGATCGACACGGGCGCCAACAAGATCGTCGACATCATCGAGGTGATCGAGAAAATCGCGTTCCAGACAAACATCCTCGCATTGAACGCGGCGGTGGAAGCGGCAAGGGCCGGCGAACACGGACGTGGCTTTGCCGTGGTGGCCGGCGATGTGCGCGACCTGTCGCAACGCTGTGCGTCGGCGTCGAAGGAAATTCGTGCGCTGATCGGCGCATCGGTGGCGAATGTGCGCGAAGGGACGGCACTGGTCAATGGTGCGGAGCGCGCCATGCAGGACATCGTGGGCGCGGTGCGGCGCGTGACCGACATCATCGGCGATATCAGCGCCGCGTCCGACGAGCAGTCGCGCGGCATCGAGCAGGTGAACGTAGCCGTGTCGCATATGGATGGCATGACGCAGCAGAATGCCGCGCTGGTGGAGGAAGCTGCAGCGGCGGCAGGTTCGCTGGAGGATCAGGCGCAGCGGCTCAAGGGGCTGATGGGAACGTTCCGGCTGGCCTGAGCACGATGGGTCAGGGTCCGTCTTCGTGAAACCGCGATGCGAGACTGAGGCATTTCTCATTCGCTTCCGAATCGGGGCGAAGCGGTTCCGTCAGCGTTGTTTCGCGGGATGTCTGGCGTAGAATCGCTGACGATCAGAACGAAGACGGAAGAGACTGCACATGACGGATGTCGTATCGAACGTAGCAACGGAACCGGGTTTCACCGAGTTTGTATCGACCGGACTGCAGGGCGGTGTGGCGTACCTGACGCTGACCCGCCCGCAGGCCCTCAATGCGTTGTCGCTGGAGATGATCCGAGCGATGACGGCGGCGCTGACGCGCTGGGAAGCCGACCCGGCCGTGCATGCGGTGGTAGTGGCCGGTGCAGGAGGCAAGGCGTTTTGCGCGGGCGGTGATATCCGCTGGTTCCACAAGGCGTACCACGAGGCTGATCCGCTGCTCGACCAGTTCTTCGTCGAGGAATACGCGCTCAACTACCTGATCCATCGTTACACCAAGCCTTACATCGCGCTGATGGATGGCGTGGTCATGGGCGGCGGCATGGGCATCTCGCAAGGCGCGAAGCTGCGGATCGTTACCGATCGCACGAAGATGGCGATGCCGGAGACCAATATCGGATTGTTTCCCGATGTAGGCGGCGGCTGGTTCCTGGCGCGCACGCCGGGGCACATTGGCGAGTACCTCGGACTCACCGGCGTCGTGATTGCTGCGGCAGATGCGTTGTACGCGAAGCTGGCAGATGCTTTCCTGCCAACGAATGCACTGGCCGAACTGGTGGCGTCGCTGCAGGCGCAGTCGTTCAACAGTGGCGATGCGGTGCTGGCACATGTTTCCACGTTCACGCAGCAGCATGCAGGGGCCTGCGTGCCGGCGGAGAGCCAACTGGCACATCAGGCCGAAGCCATCGACAGCCTCTTTGGCCGCGCGACGGTGCGGGACATCCTCGACGGGGTTAGCGATGCCGCTGGCGACTGGGCGGCGCAGACCGCGGCGATGCTGCGCAGCCGTTCGCCGATGATGCTTTGTGTCACGCTGGAGCAGGTGCGCCGTGCACGGTCGATGTCGCTGGCCGACGAACTGCGCATGGAGCTGGACATGATGCATGACGTGTTCCGCCATGGCGACGGCGTGGAAGGTATCCGCGCGCTGGCAATCGACAAGGATCATCAGCCCCGCTGGAATCCGGTGCGACTCGACGAGGTGACGCCGGGCCGTGTTCGTGCGTTCTTCGACAGCAAGTGGAAAGCCGAGGATCACCCGCTGGCCGCGCTGGGCCGATAGTTGTCGCTGGCCTGACCCGCGGAGCAGAACCACGCAGGCTCTAGTAGAGTGATGGCTGCCCTGCACGGTCGTGCGTTTGGCATGACCTGGGCAGGGCGGTCACGCCCTCGATCTCCCTGAACGTCTCTACATTCGCTGAACAGTGAAAGGAACCGTATGAGCAATCCTCGTGATGTCGCCGTAGTGGTGGGTAGCCTGCGCAAGGACTCCCTGAACCTGAAACTGGCCAAGGCCCTTGCCGCGCTCGCGCCGCCCCAGTTGAAACTCGACATTGTCGAGATCGGCCAGTTGTCGATGTATAACCAGGATCTGGACGACAACCCGCCAGCCGAGTGGGTGGCGTTCCGCGATCGCATCCGCCGCGCGGACGCCGTGCTGTTTGTTACGCCCGAATACAACCGCTCGGTGCCTGCCGTGCTCAAGAACGCTATCGACATTGGTTCACGGCCCTATGGTCAGAGCGCATGGGATGGCAAGCCCGGCGCGGTGGTTAGCGCATCGCCGGGCAATATCGGCGGGTTTGGCGCCAACCACCATCTGCGACAATCGCTGGTCTTCCTGAACGTGCCGGTGCTGCAGCAACCCGAGGCCTATCTGGCCGGTGCCGACAAGCTGTTCGACGAACAAGGGGGGATTGCCAACGAATCCACGCGCGGTTTCCTGAGCAAGTACCTGACCACCTTCGCGGCCTGGATCGAGAAGACGGGCGGCTGAGATTCACCGGCGTCACAGGCGCTACGGGAGCGATTGTCTTGGGTCAGTTCCGTCCTACAACGCGAAGCGGAACGGACCCGACACCGGCGTTTGAATCGCCTTTCTATAGTGGAGTCGTGCTCACCACATATAGACAAGGAGGAAACAAATCATGCCGTATATCCTCGCGTGGCTCCTCGGCGTACCGGCCTTCGTTCTGATCCTGATCTGGCTGTTCATGCACTGATCATGCATGGATCGGCACTTGCCTTGGGGCACGCTGTACCGGCCCCGCAAGCTGCCTCTCCTGCGACGGCGCCCTGATGGGCGCCGTTTTCATTGGTGCGCCCAGCAAGCGTGCTGGAATCGTCATTGATCCACCAGTATCGCGGTCATGCAAATCCCAGGGCAACGCGTGCGTCGCGCAGCATGAACTTGATCAGTGTGGCCGACAACACCCTAGTGCTTGGGGTTCTCGCTTTGCAGGTGCGGGCGGTAACGTGGCCAGCTTTGCCAACAAGTCTCGTAGCTCCTGCCCTGTTTCCATACCGGAGCCAGTGAGGACGTCGCGCTCGTTTGAACTGGCTGCCGTATACTTCCGTGCTTTCGCATCTGGTAGTAGGTGATGGAACAGACCCGCAGTACCCCGCAACCCGAAGTCGGCATCGAAGGCACCCAAGGCAGCCCAGCCGGTGTGCGGCCTCGCCGGATATCCGTGGCACCCATGATGGATTGGACGGATCGCCGCTGTCGCACATTTCACCGTTCGCTGAGCCGCCACACGTGGCTCTATACCGAGATGGTGACGACAGGTGCGTTGCTGCATGGAGACGTGCCGCGCCACCTCGATTTCGATGAGATCGAGCATCCCGTGGCGCTCCAGCTGGGCGGTAGCGAGCCGGACGATCTGGCAAAGGCCGCGAAGCTGGGCGAACAGTGGGGCTACAAGGAAATCAACCTGAACTGTGGCTGCCCGTCCGAGCGCGTGCAGCGCGGTGCATTCGGCGCTTGCCTGATGGCGGAGCCACAACTGGTGGCGGACTGCGTGAAAGCCATGCGCGATGCGGTGGCCGTGCCGGTGACCGTGAAGCACCGGATCGGCATCGATACCATCGAGCACTATGACTTCGTGCGCGATTTTGTCGGCATTGTGGCCGAAGCTGGTTGCGAAACGTTTATCGTCCATGCGCGTAACGCGATTCTCAAGGGACTAAGTCCCAAGGAAAACCGTGAGATTCCGCCGCTCCGCTATGAGGTAGCCTACCGCTTGAAAAAAGAGTTTCCAAATCTGGAAATTCTGATTAATGGCGGTATTACGACCTACGACGAAATCGAAAATCATCTCCAATATGTAGACGGCGTCATGCTCGGGCGCCAGGCTTATCACGATCCGTATATTCTTGCGGAGATGGATAATCGATTCTATGGCGCCGGCACTCCCATCCCGACACGCGAGGACGCGGAATTGGCGATGCAGGCGTATATCGGCAACCTGGTGGAGCAGGGTGGCTATATGGGTTCGGTCACCCGCCATATGCTGGGCCTGCATCGTGGTGTGTACGGTGGGCGAGGCTGGCGACGCGTGCTGTCGGATGCCCGCAGGATGAGCGCGGCTCGCTCTCGCGCGGAAGTTGATGCGCTTTTCGTTGAAGCTCGCAGCCACCTTCGACCCGACCTGCAGGAAGCCGCATAGGCCCCGAGGAAAAGCTCTAATTTCGAACGGCGGCCGTGTGCGATTGCCTCAAATGTATGCACCAGCGGCGTTTGCGGCAGATGAACCGACTGGAGAGCCGCCTCGGCAAAGGGATTCCCCTAATTCGCCAGGGCCGCTTCATGTTCTTACACTGTGCCTGCCCTCGAATACAGGGCTTTCTTCAACTGATTATTCAGCCCGCCGTGTGCGGGCTGTTTTTTTCACAAGATGGGAAGCACGACACCGACCGTGGGTTTGCCCGGATGGTACGAGTGGTGTGCGACGTCTACATTGAAACGGCCTTCAGGGCATTGAGATCGCAAAATTTAGAGTCCGCTTCGGCGGGCTCTTTTTTTTGTCCGGAGGGTTAGGACGGGGAGCGATGCAAGAACGCGCGCATCAAAAAAAAGCAGGCGATGCTCGTCGGGAGTGATCGCCTGTCGGGAATGTCGAGGGGGGTCAATGTCCCTCGGGGAAGAGTATCCAACATCACCACGCACGGAAGAACCCTTCATTGGTAGGGCAAACACTCCGCTTTCTGGTGGATATGCCGATACTCGTTTGTGTGGCGAATCCTTGCTAAATGTCCCAATCTCTATAAGGCGACGCCGGTCGACCCAGGGATGGCGATGCAAAGTGTCGAAAGCAGCATGCTAGGATTCGCGCCGGCGCTGGGATCAGATGCCGTCTGGTGAACCTGCGGAAGAGTCCGCATGGTTCTGTGGGGGATAAGAATAGAGAGGCTGGCCGGTCGACCGACCGGAAGCAAGCCCTGAGGACTAGGAATGAACGCGGAAGAGCCCTTCGGCGAAGTATTTGAAGATTGCCGGGTGATCTGGGTAGCAGAGCAGTTGCAGGACGGCAAATGGACCGCCCGCTATTGCTGGCACCCGGGTACGTCCGTCGAAGCCGGCGACGCCTTGCATCGCGATGTGCTGAATGGCAAGTCGAAACGCCTGCTCGGTCTCTTCGAGAGCGAGACAGAGACCATCGCCGCCATCAAGGAGGCTGTGCTGCTAGAGTCGAAGTGGGTTGGCGGCCGCTGACCCACACGTAATTTATTTGTGCGGAATACTAGCCATCCGCCCGGAATCCTTGTATAGTCTTGTTCTTCGCTGATCGCGCAACGATCAACGAAACAAGTTCTACGGTGGCTGTAGCTCAGTTGGTAGAGTCCAGGATTGTGATTCCTGTTGTCGCGGGTTCGAGTCCCGTCAGCCACCCCAAAGAATTACTCTAAAATAGCCGCTTCCAAGCGGCTATTTTGCTTTTTTGGTCCGGCTGTCGCGTTCGCGTGGTCCAGCGTGTCGCAACACTTCTGTTTCTCTTTAGCGGTCGGCCAGTTCTACCCGTTCAAAGCGCCCCCTAACTCGTCGTGGCCAATGTCTCGTCACGGCATCAATCCGGACTTGTATTCCGCATCTTCGATTGATGCGGCAGATGACGGCCGGGTAAGGAGGTGGTTTGAAATGGCGCAGGTTTCGTGCACCGAATGCCAGAAAGAAATAGATGATGAGGAGCCCACCTGCCCTCACTGTGGTGTCAAAAGGGAAAAGCCTGCCTTCAATTTTTTTGTGGCAACTGGGCCTCTTGTCCTTTCGATTGCTGTCCTGCTGCAGATACTGTCTTCATGTCAGCGTAGCGTGTAAGGCATGCATCTTTGGATGGCGGGAGACCAAGCCGCGTCCAACACCGCGTTTTACTCAAAATCCCATAAAGCCCCGATCATCAAGATTCGCCTGATTTATGCTTTAAAAGGCGAGGTGGCAAGGTAACACGCATGCCAAAAAAAACCGGGCCTTGGCGGGTGACAAGGTCCGGTTCTGCGCATGACGCGACTGCGCCAGTGATGCATTGCGCGCCAGTGAATTTAACCACGCTTCCGGCTGATGTAAGCGTAGCCTTAATTACACGTGGTGAGGTTGCAACTCCACTTTTTACAAAGTCCTCAAGACTTTGCCAGGCTTGCCGCGCGAGGGATGCGAGGGATTAGCCCGGCGCGGAGGCTAGCGGCCGTTGGGGGACGGTTCTGCCAGTTCGAGCATTCGGCAGATGGCGGCCATGTTGCCGACCATCGTGCGCCGCTGGGCGCCCTGATAGACGCGTACGCCCTTGATCTGACGGAAGGGCACGGGCTTGACCGGGCGGCGGGAAGCGACGGGAAGGGATGGCAGCATGGCAGCACCTCGAAATTTGCGACAGCAGGAGTCCGCACCCTTCGTTCGACGGAAACGGGGCGGCATGGGCAAGGCAAAGCGGGTGACCAGGGCAGACGGCCGTGCTGCCTGGGTCTTGGCGCGGAGCGGCGACGTATTTCAGTGAGTCGTGCTACCGCGCCAGGCGGATATCAGAAGCCTGACGATCGGATCAGGCCCACAGCGATACCTTCCAGAGAAAACTCATCGCGTCCAGACTGCACCACGATGTTCGAGAAATCAGGGTTCTCGGCAATCAGTTCGATCGAGTCGCCGCGCTTGTTCAAGCGCTTGACGGTGACGTCCTCGCCGATCCGTGCCACGACGATCTTGCCGTTGGCAGCTTCGCTGGCTTTCTTCACGGCGAGCAGGTCACCGTCGAGAATGCCGGCGTCGCGCATACTCAGGCCGCGTACGCGGAGCAGGTAGTCAGGACGTTCATCGAAGACCGATGCGTCGACCTGATACTGCCGGTCGATATGTTCCGCGGCGAGGATCGGGCTGCCGGCCGCCACACGGCCCACCAATGGCAGCGTCAGTTGCAGCACGCCGGCCATGGCCAGTGAAAGCTGGTCCGGACGTTCCGAATCACTCCGCCCAACCTTCAGGCGGATGCCGCGTGAAGCGCCGGGCGTCAATTCGATGACGCCTTTGCGCGCCAGCGCCCGAAGATGTTCCTCTGCCGAGTTGGGCGAGGAGAAGCCGAACTCCGCAGCAATCTCGGCGCGCGTCGGCGGAAAGCCGGTGTGCTGGATCGTGTTGCGGATCAGGTCGAAAATCTGCTGCTGCCGGGGTGTCAGGGTAGCCATGGTTCGCCGGTCTCTCGTGCCGAGGCACTGTATGTTTAAACAGTATGCTGTGATTTTATACAGTATCGAGTGAAGTGCAAGCACAATTTGCGCCGCGGACTTAACCTCGGCAAATTCCTCGCGGGCCTCGCAGACGGGTTTGCCACGCATTTCGAGTCGAAGTTCGCCGGGTACAATCGCCGCCCACGTCCTGCCAATCCACGCCTCGAACAACATGTCAGCTTCCCTGCCTCGTATTGTCGTGCTCGCCACGGGCGGCACCATCGCCGGGTCGTCCGGTAGCGCTGCCAGCAGTGCGCATTACCAGGCGGCCACGGTTCCGGTATCGCAACTCGTTCAAGCCTTGCCCGCGCTGGCCGATGTGGCGCGCATCGAGACCGAGCAGGTGGCCCAGGTCGACAGCAAGGACATGGCGTTCTCCCTTTGGCAGACGCTTGCGTGCCGGGTTGAGCATTGGTCAGGTGTGCCGGATGTTGCCGGTATTGTCATCACGCATGGCACCGATACGCTTGAGGAAACGGCGATGTTCCTGCACCTGACGCAGGCGTGTCTGGTGCCGGTGGTGATGACGGCGGCCATGCGTCCGTCGACATCGCTGTCTGCGGACGGCCCCTTGAATCTGCTCGATGCCGTACGGGTAGCGGCAAGTCCGGAGGCGCGCGGAAAGGGTGTGCTCGTCGTGCTGAACCAGGAGATTCACGCAGCGCGGGATGTGGCCAAGTTGCATACGTCGGCGGTGGATGCCTTCGGCTCGCCGACCGCCGGTCCGCTGGGTTTTGTCCAGGATGCCTTCGTGCGTTTCGTGCGCGTGCCGCGGGCTTTCGCACAGCCTCTGCCCGTGCCGGCATCATGGCCCGTCGTCGAGGTCGTGGCGAGCTATGCGCAGCCGGGCAGGGTGATGGTCGACGCGCTTGTCTTGGCCGGGGTGACAGGGATCGTAGTGGCCGCTGCTGGCAATGGATCGATCCACGAGACGTTGGCCGGGGCGTTGGCCGACGCGGCGGCTTGTGGTGTCGCCGTCGTGCGCAGCTCGCGGACCGGCGCGGGTCATGTGACGATGCCGGGCAAGCCTGTGCCGGCTGTCGGTCTCTTCGTATCGGCCGGAGACCTGAATCCTTACAAGGCGCGCGTGTTGTTGGCGGTGGTGCTGGCGAACGATCCCGGGCTCGCGGGTGACGCTGTGCGCCTGCAGGCGACGTTTGCGGCGCATTGATCGGGGCAGAGGCCCAATCTTGCGGGGGCCGGCCATTCCGTACTATACTCGCGGGCTACTCAACCTTGCCGCACCGGACTTGACGCCCGGGTGGCTCATCCAAAAGGAGCGTCAATGCGTCACTACGAAATCGTATTTATCGTCCATCCGGACCAAAGCGAACAAGTGCCTGCGATGATCGAGCGCTACAAGCAGCTCGTCACGTCGCAAAACGGCCAGATCCATCGCGTGGAAGACTGGGGCCGCCGTCAGATGGCCTACATGATCCAGAAGCTGGCCAAGGCTCACTACGTTTGCCTGAACATCGAGTGCGGCAAGGAAACGCTGGCTGAACTGGAACACGCGTTCAAGTTCAACGACGCCGTGCTGCGTCACCTGATCGTCCAGACCAAGAAGGCTGAGACTGCACCTTCGCCGATGATGAAGGAAGTTCAGCGCGAAGAAGCCCGCAAGGCTGCGCAAACGACCACGGAAGGCCAAGCCGCCGCCTGAGTGCGGACGGCAGTGTCGCGGTGAACCAGCTCCGGCTGACCGCAACGCTCGCGGAGCGCGATACGCTGCGCTATACGCCGGCAGGCGTCCCGGTCGTCAACTGCATCCTGCAGCATGGCGGCGAGGTCGTCGAGGCGGAAACGCCCCGGCAGGTGGAATTCGCAGTGGTGGCGATGGGCATTGGTGCCATCGCCCAGCAACTGCTCAGATTGCCGCTCGAAGCGGTAATCGATTGCGAAGGATTCTTGGCGCGCAAGCACCGCAACAGCAAGACACTGGTCTTTCACATCACTCGATGTAAAGCATACGAAAAGGATTGAATCATGGCATTCGTCAAACGTGACAACAAGAATAAGAAGCGCTTCCAGCAACAGAACCCGCTGTTCAAGCGCAAGCGCTTCTGCCGCTTCACCGTGGCTGGCGTCGAACAGATCGACTACAAGGATCTGGACACGCTGAAGGACTTCGTCGGCGACAACG
>Ga0102591_1000549_pt1 | contig 69410 bp, 61 predicted proteins | sample AraplaCol_mCL_r2_2_FD_76860 | JGI IMG/M metagenome (GOLD analysis project Ga0102591, IMG submission 76860) | Arabidopsis root microbial communities from North Carolina, USA - plate scrape MF_Col_mCL_r2 (SPADES assembly) (version 2) | ecosystem: Host-associated > Plants > Roots > Endosphere... | reverse complement strand
TTTCGCACCCACAATGGCGTTTAAGCGTCCAGACGCACAAATATCTCGGCCTGCCCTGACGGATAAGGCGCTCGACTTGGTGACAGGGTCGACGCGCTAGAGCCTCCCAGGCCTGTCAAAAGAAGTACAGATGAAGCCCGTCTTCGAGATCACGAAGGCTGCGTTCTTCGACGCGGCCCATTACATCGAGCAAGGTCCGACGGACCATCGCTATCGCAAGCTGCACGGCCACTCGTTCCGGGTGGAGGCCAGCGTGAAGGGCGAGATGCAGGACGCCGGCTGGGTGGCCGACCTGGAGAGCCTGGACGTGGCCCTGAAGGCGGTCGCCTCCGAGCTGGACCACGGCCTGCTCAACGACCGCCCCGGCCTGGAAAGCCCGACCCTGGAGCGCATCTGCCTCTATTTCGCCGAGCGCCTGAAGCCGCAGTTCCCGGGCCTGTCGCGCGTGGTGCTGTCGCGCCCGACCATCGGCGAAAGCTGCGCGTTGAATCTATAGGGGTTTCGCCCCCCGGCCTTCCGCGTAAACGGCCGAATTCGCAGACTGTCCGCGACATGATCTGTTGAAGCCGATCGAGGCTTGAACGGAGCGTTTCGGCATGGACGGGCGGGACGCCGCCGGCGCCTGGGACGGGATCGACGTGCTCAACGCGCACGTCGCCGTGCTGGACGCGACCGGGCGGGTGATCGAGGTCAACAGCAGCTGGCGGCGGTTCGGCCGCCAGAACGACGCGACCTCGGACTATGTCGGCTGCAACTACCTGGAGGTCTGCCGCAAGGCCGCGGCCCAGGGCGACCGCACGGCCGGGCGCGCGGAGCGCGGACTGGCCGCCCTGCTGGGCGGTCGCGCCGAGCGGTTCAGCCTGGCCTATCACTGCGCCGCGCGGACCTTCCGCCTGCGGGCCAGGACGATCATCCATCCGGCGGCGCGGGTCCTGATCGCCCACGAGGACCTGACCCCCCTGCTGGTCGCGCGGCGCGAGCGCAACCGGGCCCGCGTCCGGCTGGCGACCGTCCGGCGGGAGCACGCCGAGGGCGTCGCCGGTCTCTACGAGGAGGTGGGGCAGAGCCTGGCCGCCATCACCCTGGCGGCCCAGGTCCTGGACCGGGCGCCGGCCAACAGCTCGGCGGTGACCACCATCCGCATGGCGGTCGACGAGGCCCGGCGCGAGCTGAGGCTGCTGCGCTACAAGGTCGAGCAGAGCGTTTCGTATCCGGCCTGACGCCGCGATCCCGGCGATCCGCCCACGTGTCGGAAAACGCCGCTCTTCCAACCCGCGTCCCCGTGCCCTATCTCTGCCTCGCCGATGACGCCGGGGAAGGCCGCCGATGCTCTACATGCTGCTCTGCTACAACAACGAGACCGAGGTCCTGGGCTGGACCAAGGAACAGGACGACGCCGTCATGGGCCGTCTCGGCGTCATCCACGACCGGCTGATGGCCGAGGGCAAGATGGGGCCATCGGGCCGGCTGAACGGCACCACCAGCGCCAAGACCCTGGTCAAGACCGAGCCCGCCTTCGTGGTCGACGGCCCCTATGCCGAGACCAAGGAGCAGTTCCTGGGCTTCTACACCCTGGACGTCGCCGACATCGACGAGGCCCTGGCCATCGCCCGCGAACTGGCCGTGGCCAATCCCGGCGGGGCCTACGAGGTGCGCCCGATGCGGCTGTACCTGCCGGGCGCGATCGCGGCGGCGTAGGTGTCGGCCGGAGGTTGACGGGTCGCACAGACGAAAAACGCCGCGACAGCTGAAGGGCTGTTCGCGGCGTTTCTGTTCTTCGCCCCTCGCCCGACCGCCTTCGGAGGCCAGGGGAGAGGGAAGCGGGGCGTCCGGCGACTACTTGCCGACGCCTTCGGCGGCGTCCTCGATCAGCTTGGCCACAACCGCCGGGTTGGCGACGAAGACCGCGTGGCTGCCGGCGGTCTCGACCACGGTCGCGCCGGCCCGCTTGGCCATGGCGCGCTGGGCGACGGGCGGGATCATCAGGTCGTCGGCGGCCACCAGGTACCAGCTCTTCTTGGTCTTCCAGGCCGGGACGGTGATCTTGCCGCCCAGGGCCTCGACGCCCCACGGCACTTGCGAGTCGGCCATGACGGCGGCGACGTCCGGGTCCACGTCGGCGGCGAAGGCGTGGGCGAACTTGGCGCGGTCCAGCGACAGGAAGCCGTCCTTGGGCGGCAGGATCGGCGGGACGGGCGCGCCGGGGACGGGGGTGGCGATCAGCGACTGCACCGACTCGTCGGTCTCGGGCGCGAAGGCGGCCACATAGACCAGGCCGGCGACCTTGGCGTCCGTGCCGGCCTCGGAGATCACCGCGCCGCCGTAGGAGTGGCCGACCAGGATCACCGGGCCGTTGGTCGAGGCGATCACGCGCTTGGTCGCCGCCACGTCGCCGGTCAGCGACAGGGTCGGGTTCTGGACGATGCTGACCGTGTAGCCGTCCTTGACCAGGATCTTGTGGACGCCCGCCCAGCCCGAGCCGTCGGCGAACGCGCCGTGGACCAGCACGATATTCTTCACGGCCTTGGCCGAGGCGGGGGCGGCCGAGGCCGGAGCGGCGGCGGCGACGACGCCGGCGGCCAGGGTCAGGGCGGCGGCGGAAGCGATCAGGTTGCGGAACGAGGTCATGTCGGATCTCCCTTGGTTGTTTCAATGCGATAATGTTTATCGCGATAACGATATGGCTAAGGCGCCGTGGATCGCTTGTCCAGATATTTTTTATCGCGATATGCTTTTTTGTGATAAAAGATGAATGGGCGCTTCCGGGCGCCGCCTTCCATAGAGAGACCCGCCTTGGCCGACGACCTGATCCCGCTGGACGCCCAGCTGTGCTTTTCGCTGTACAGCACGACGATCGCGATCAACCGCACCTACAAGCCGCTGCTGGACGAGCTGGGCGTCACCTATCCGCAGTACCTGGTGCTGACCGCCCTGGCGGAGGCCGACGGCCTGACGATCGGGGCCATCGCCGACCGGCTGGCCCTGGAGCCCAGCACGATCACCCCGCTGGTCAAGCGCCTGGAGCAGGCCGGCTTCGTCGGGCGGCTGCGCAATCCGGCCGACGAGCGGCAGGTCAATGTCAGCCTGACGGAGAAGGGGCGCGAGCTCCACGCCCGTTCCGGCTGCCTGACCGGGACCCTGCTGCGGCGGTCGGGCATGACGGTCGACCAGCTGGTCGCGCTCAACCACCAGGTCCAGGCGCTGCGCGGCGCCCTGGTCGGCTCGGCGCCGGAAGAGACCGCTGACGCCTAGCCGTCGCGCTGGGCCTTCTTCCATTCCTTGAACTCGCGCTTCTCGCGGTCCTTCTTGCTTTCGCCGGGGATCACCGCCTTGCCGGCCCCGACCGCGACCTTGGCGGTGGTCCCGACCACGGCCCCGGTCGCGCCGACCACGGCGCCGCCGGCCGCGACGGCCAGGCAGCCCTGGCTCGTGGCCGCGACGGCCAGCAGGGTCAGGAGGAGGGGCAGGCGACGCGGGGACATGGAACGCGGCATGGGGGCAAGCTCACTGGAGACTGGGCGAGCTTTCTAGCCCGGGGCGAGGCGAGGGTCGCCGCGTCCGATGGCCGCTGTGTGGCCTATCCATGCTCCGCTCATCCCGGCGAATGCCGGGACCCAGATCCCATGGCGGCGCGGATGATTGGAGGCGCTCAGCGTTCATGGCGTCAGCCACACCGCCATTCCATCTGGGTCCCGGCATTCGCCGGGATGAGCGGAATAAGAATAGCTAGTACAGCTGGAGCTCCACCCCCGGATCGCCCTGGCGGCGATAGGGGCCCGTGAAGGCCGGGTCCGGGCGGCGCCGGCGGTCGGGGCCGAAATAGTCGGCGCAGCGGATGAATTGGCGGGGATGCTCGATCAGCAGGTTGATGCGGTGGATCACCCCGCGGGCCGTGACCGGCTTGGCCAGGAACTCGTTGACCCCGGCGTCGCGGGCCTCGGCGACCCGGCGCAGGGTGGAATGGCCGGTGATCATGATGACCGGGCAGAACGGGGCCGGGCTGTCGGGCGAGTTGCGCAGCAGGTTGACGAAGTCGATGCCGTCCAGCGGTCCCATGGTCAGGTCGGTCATGACCAGGTCCATCTCGATGTCGCGCATCAGCTGCAGGGCCTCGGCCCCGTCCAGCGCCTCGAAGATCTGCCGCACGCCCAGCGCCCGCAGGATCTCGGTCAGCAGCATGCGCATGTGCTGATTGTCGTCGACCAGAAGGATCTTCAGCAGATCGAAGCGCACGCGCCCCCCGGCTCGCTCGAAATGACGCGTCCCCCGACGCGTCGTTGTGGGATGAACGTTACGAGCCCGAAATAATCGGTCAATGGGTGATTTACCTGAATGCTCAAGCTTTTCCGGAAAACGTTGGTTTCCGAAATGCGGGGCTGGCTAAGTTCTTGCCCATCGCGACACGGCGTCCGGGGGCGAGTCTTCACGACCGATATTCAGAATATTATTAACGCCAGGTCGTGCTTGATTACCCTTTGTCAACGAAAAAAAATTGAACGAGTCGCAGTGCGAAGAGTTCTCAGGGGCGGAGGATATTGTTTCCCATGCCGTCTCGCGACGAACTCATCAAGCGCGAAGCCTTGGAGCTCTGGCGCCAGACGCACGAGGGCCCCCCGCCCGAAGTCGGGGGTGGCGAGTTGCTTGAGATCATCTGTCGAGATCTTGACGTGCAGGACTACGATCGGGTCCGATCGCCCTTCCTCCGTCCCACGATGATCCTGCGGCCCGAAGAGTGGCCGGAGGCGCGCAAGGGTTAACCCCGCCGCCCGTCCACGCCCGGAACGAACGCCCCGCCGCCGGTCTGGCCGCGGTGGCGCAGGAAGGCGTCGGCCAGGACGCAGGCGGTCATGGCCTCGACCACCGGCACGCCGCGGATGCCCACGCAGGGGTCGTGGCGGCCCTTGGTGCGCAGGTCGATCTCGTCGCCCGCCTCGTTGACGGTCTCGCGCGGGATCAGGATCGACGACGTCGGCTTGAAGGCCACGCGCGCCACCACCGGCTGGCCGGTGGACAGGCCGCCCAGCACGCCGCCGGCGTGGTTGCTCAGGAACACCGGGCCGTCATTGCCCATCCGCATCTGGTCGGCGTTCTCCTCGCCGGTAAGGGCGGCGCTGTCGAAGCCCTCGCCGATCTCCACGCCCTTGGCGGCGTTGATCGACATCAGGGCCGCGGCCAGCTCGGCGTCCAGCTTGCCGTAGAGCGGCGCGCCCCAGCCGGCCGGCACGCCCACAGCTTCCACCTCGACCACGGCGCCGGTCGACGAGCCGCCCTTGCGGATCGTCTCCAGGTGCTCTTCCCAGACCGGGATGATCGCGGCGTCGGGCGACCAGTAGGGGTTCTGCTCGACCTGGTCCCAGTCCCAGTTGGCGCGGTCGATCTTGTGCGGCCCGATCTGCACCAGGGCCGCGCGCACGGTGACGCCCGGGATCACCAGCCGCGCCACGGCGCCGGCCGCCACCCGCGCCGCGGTCTCGCGCGCCGAGCTGCGTCCGCCGCCGCGATAGTCGCGCACGCCGTACTTGGCGAAATAGGGGTAGTCGGCGTGGCCGGGGCGGAAGGCCTGGGCGATCTCGCCATAGTCCTTGGACCGCTGGTCGGTGTTCTCGATCATCAGGCTGATCGGCGTGCCGGTGGTGCGCAGGCCGTCGGTGCGCTCGTCCTCGAACACGCCCGACAGGATGCGCACGGCGTCCGGCTCCTGGCGCTGGGTGACGAACTTGCCCTGGCCGGGACGACGCTTGTCGAGGAAGGCCTGGATGGCCTCGGCGCTGATGGCGATCCCGGGCGGAACGCCGTCGACCACGCAGCCCAGGGCGGGCCCGTGGCTTTCGCCCCAGGTGGTGACGCGGAACAGGTGGCCGAAGGTGTTGTGCGACATGGGGGCGGGTTTAGCGGAAAGCTTGAACAGGGGCAAAGGTCGGCGCGGCGATCACTTGCCCCCTACGGATCGCTTCGCGATCGTCTTCCCCCACAGGGGGAAGAGGGCGCGCGCTTAGGTCCTCCGCCCCCTATGGGGGCGGACAGACCGCGAAGCGGTCAGGTGGGGGCAAGTGGGTGAGCCGCTAGCCCCGCCGCTTCGCCGCGTCCGCCAGGTAGAGCTCCAGGTTGGTGTAGCCCGAACCGTCCTTGGCGAGGGCGGCCCCGTCGGCCTTCCGGGGATCGAAGCCGTGCGCCTTCTCCCAGGCGTCGGGCATGCCGTCGCCGTCGGTGTCGACCGCCGCCTTGCCCGCCGGCAGCACGGGCCAGCCGCCGACCTCCTTCTGGCTGTCGATCTGCTTGCCGGTCTTGTCGCGAACGCCCGCCACCACCCGCGCGTCGACGCTGTCGCGGAACACGCTGGCCCCGGCGTCCTTCAGCACGCGCTCGTAGGCCGAGGCCGCCGGGTCGGCCGCCACCGGCGCCACCTCGATCGGCCCCGCCTGGCGCCAGCCGTCGGCCTGCAGGCCGCTGACCAGGCTCCACGGATCGGCCGGGACCTGGCCGTTCATGCTGTTGCCGGCGAACCAGGCCTTGGCCAGGCTGTTGCTCTCGTTGAAGGCGATGGGCTTTTCGCTGTCGGGGCCCATGACATAGGCGTTGTCGACGAAGCTGTAGGCCGCCAGGGCCGCCTTGTCGGCGTCGTAGCCGGCGTGGCCCTTGCCCCAGTTGTAGAAGACGTTGGAACGGAACTCGAAGAACGCCCCGACCGGGTCCTTGTCGGGCCCGTCGTAGTTGCCCGGGCGCGGCATGCGGGCCAGGTGGTTGGCCCACAGGTTGTGGTGGAAGCTGATCTTGGAGCCGTTGCCGCCGCGGATCAGGCTGCCGTAGCCGTGGTCGCCCTTGGCGTGGATCGAGTGGCGCAGGCTCTCGGCGATGATCGACCACTGCACCGTGAGATCATAGAAGCCCTGGCCGGGATTGTCGTAGCGGGCGCTGGCCGACAGGGTCTCGTCCACCGACCAGCTGGCCGAGACGTGGTCCAGGATGATCCGGCGGCCGGAATTGATCCAGATCGCGTCGCCCTCGGTCTTGCTCTCGTCGCCCAGGCGCGAGCGGATGAAGCGGATGACCACGTCGTCGGCGGCCACCACCAGGGTGTGGTCGCGCAGGGTGATCCCGCCGCCCGGGGCGGTCTGGCCGGCTATGGTGATCCGGCCGTTGGCGATCTTCAGCTCGCTCTTCAGCGGGATCGTGCCGGCCACCTCGAACACCACGGTGCGCGGGCCCTGGGCCTCGACGGCGGCGCGCAAGGATCCGGGGCCGGAATCCTCGAGGTTGGTCACCTTGATCACCGCCCCGCCGCGACCGCCCAGCGACAGCCGTCCCGCGCCCTCGGCCCCGGGGAAGGCCAGGACCTCGCGCGGCGCGGCGTGCGCGGCGGTCGCGGACAGGGCCAGGACGGCGGCCAGGGCGGTGGTGCGGATCATCTGTCGTTTCCCCTCTCGAACCGCTCATCCCGGCGAATGCCGGGACCCAGATCCCATGGCTGGGAGGCTGACTGGACAGGCTCAGCGCTCATGGCGTCAGCCTCAAAGCCATTCCATCTGGGTCCCGGCATTCGCCGGGATGAGCGGATTATGGGTGGGACTGTCTCGTGTTCCCTAAATCCTGTCCACCGGTGTCATTTCCTGTGCGGCAAGGCTTCGCTGCGACGTCGCTATGACACCGCTGTCGGGCGTTGATGATTAATGAGGCATAGATTGCCGCGAAACTGAACATTTCCACAGGCCGCTTGCCGCTAAACCTGTGAAAATGCGCGACGAATTGTCCTTCCCCCATCCCCGAAAGCTGACACGGGTGTCATTCTCGCTTGTCTGGCGAGCGATTCGGCTGTTCGGAGCGTCGCCGCCCGGTTTCGGGGGAAACCATGTCGACGGAAGACGCCAGCCTCCGCCCAGAGCGCATCCTGGAGCTCAGCGAACGCCTGAGCCACGTCGCCGGCGAGAAGATCGGCGAGATCGCCTACGTCAACCGCTCGGCCAAGATGCTGGCCATCAACGCCCTGATCGTCGCCGCACGCGCGGGCGAGGCGGGGCGCGGCTTCGCCATCGTGGCGGAAGAGTTCAAGACCATCTCCACCCAGATCGACGTGGTGGCCGCCGCCCTGGAGAGCCAGGTGCGCGCCGACCTCAACGAGCTGACCGCCATCGGCGGGGCGATCCTGGGCCACCTGCGCGGCCAGCGCCTGGCCGACCTGGCCCTGAACGCCATCGAGATCATCGACCGCAACCTCTATGAGCGCACCTGCGACGTGCGCTGGTGGGCCACCGACAGCGCCGTGGTCGACTGCGTGGCGGCCCCGTCGCGCGAGGCCTGCGACCACGCCAGCCGCCGGCTGAAGGTGATCCTCGACGCCTACACCGTCTATCTGGACCTCTGGATCGCCGACCCGTCCGGCCGGGTGATCGCCAGCGGCCGGCCCGACAAGTATCCGGCCGCCCGCAGCGCCTCGGTGGCCGAGACCGACTGGTTCAAGAACGCCATGCGCACGAAGTCGGGCGACGACTTCACCGTCTGCGACATCGAGCGGGTGCGGGCGCTGAACGACGCCCCGGTCGCCACCTACGCCACGGCCATCCGCGAGGGCGGCCAGGCCGACGGCCGGGTGATCGGCGTGCTGGGCGTCCATTTCGACTGGAAGCCCCAGGCCCAGGCGGTGGTCGACGGCGTGCGCCTGACCGACGAGGAGAAGGCCCGCTCGCGCGTGCTGCTGCTGGACCAGAACCACCGGGTGCTGGCCAGCTCGGACGGCAGGGGCGTGCTGGAGGAGACCTTCAAGCTGGACACCTCGGGCGGCGACATGGGCAGCTACGCCGAGGGCGACCGGACCGTCGGCTACGCCCTGACCCCGGGCTACGAGACCTATGAGGGCCTGGGCTGGTACGGCTGCCTGGTCCAGACGGCGGGGGTGGAAAAGCCGGCGGCGACCTTTCGCCCGGCCGTGACGGCGACCCCGGCGGCGAAGCTGAGCGCGGCCTAGGCTAGGCCTCCCAGAACCGGAACGCCCGCAGCCCCGCGCCGATCTCCGGCCGCGCCACGCCGAACAGGTCGGTGATCGCCAGCACCGTCCGGAACAGGGCGTCGTTGACCGCCGGGACGAAGAAGATCGCCAGGAACAGGCCGATGAACACCAGGTTGCCCAGGCGCAGGGCGCCCTGCTGGATCGCGGGCGGCAGGTAGGGGCGGATCACGCCGAAGCCGTCCAGGCCGGGCAGGGGCAGCAGGTTCAGCACCAGGGCGAAGCCCTGCAGGAAGGCCAGGAACGAGGCGGCGCGCGCCAGGGCGCTGTCGTCGACGCCGAACGCCCGGTCGGCGGCCAGGCAGGCCGAGAGCGCGACCAGCACCGCCAGCGTGCCCAGCGGCCCGGCCAGCGAGGCCATGGACCGGCCCAGCCGGCTGCGCATCAGGTCCTCGCGCAGATAGACCGCCCCGCCGGGGAAGCCGATGCCGCCCACGGCCAGCACGATCAGCGGCAGCAGGATGCTGGTCGTCAGGTCGGTGTATTTCAGCGGGTCCAGGGTCAGGTAGCCCTTCTCGACGATCGTATGGTCGCCGGCCTTGTGGGCCACATAGGCGTGGGCGAACTCGTGGACCACCACGCTGAGGATCCAGCCCACCGCCACGAAGGCGAAGGTCAGCACGCCGGGCGGCTCGTCCATCCACGCCAGGGCGAAGGTCAGGGCGGTGAAGGCGGCGATCAGGATCAGGGCGTTGCCGCTGATCGGGGCGGGCCTGGACGGGCGGATGTCGGTGACGGTCATGCGGTCCTTATACCCTCTCAGGTCGAGAGGGGGAGGGGTTCAAGTCAAGCTTGGGCGGACGACTTTGGGGACACACACTCACACCCGACGGCGTGCCGGATCGGCGCGGCCTTGCTGTGAGTGTGTGTCCCCCGAGCCGGGCGCGGCGTCTCAGTCCACCCCCGCCAGCACCCCTCTGATCGTCTCCACCACCCGATCGACCTGCGCCTTCTCGATGATCAGCGGGGGCGACAGGGCGATGATGTCGCCGGTGACGCGGATCAGCAGGCCCTGGTCGAAGGCGGTCTCGAAGGCGGCCATGGCCCGGGCGGTCGGGGCGCCCGGCCTCGGCTCCAGTTCGATCCCGGCGATCAGGCCGAAGTCGCGGATGTCGATCACGTGGCGGGCGTCCTTCAGCGAATGCACGGCCGCGCGCCAGTAGGGCTCCATCTCCAGCGCCCGCTGGAACAGGCCCTCCTCCTGATAGACCTCCAGCGTCGCCATGCCCGCCGCGCAGGCCAGGGGGTGGGCCGAATAGGTGTAGCCGTGGAAGAGCTCGATGGCCGCGTCGGCGCCGTCCATCATCGCCTGGTAGATGGCGTCCGAGGCGGCCACGGCGCCGGCCGGGACGGCGGCGTTGGTCAGGCCCTTGGCCATGCAGATCATGTCGGGCGTCACCCCGAACCGCTCGGCCGCGAACGGCGCGCCCACCCGCCCGAAGCCGGTGATCACCTCGTCGAAGATGAGGAGAATATCGTGCTTGTCGCAGATCGACCGCAGGCGCTGGAGGTAGCCCTCGGGCGGCACCAGGACGCCGGTCGAGCCGGCCACCGGCTCGACGATCACTGCGGCGATGTTGCTGGCGTCGTGCAGGGCGACGATGGCCTCCAGGGCGTCGGCCAGCTCGGCGCCGTTCTTCGGCTGGCCCTGGCTGAACAGGTTGCCGGCCACGCCGTGGGTGTGGGGCAGGTGGTCGACGCCGGTCAGCAACGAGCCGAAGTACATCCGGTTCTTGGGGATGCCGCCCACCGAGATGCCGCCGAAACCCACGCCGTGATAGCCGCGCTCGCGGCCGATCAGCCGGGTCTTGGTCCCCTTGCCGCGCGCCCGGTGGTAGGCCAGGGCGATCTTCAGGGCGGTGTCGACCGACTCCGAACCCGAGCCGGTGAAGAAGATGCGGTCCAGGCCCGGCGGGGTGATCTGGGCGATCCTGCTCGCGAAGGCGAACGCCGCCGGGTGGCCCATGTTGAAGCTGGGCGCGTAGTCCATCTCGCCGGCCTGACGGCGGATCGCCTCGACGATCTTCGGGCGATTATGCCCGGCGTTGACGCACCACAGGCCCGAGGTGGCGTCCAGCACCGGCCGGCCGTCGGGCGTGCGGTACCACATGCCCTCGGCCGACGAGAGCATGCGCGGTTTGGCCTTGAACCGCCGGTTGGGCGTGAACGGCATCCAGAAGGCGTCGAGGTCGTTCGGACCGAAATCGGGCATGGGGCGCGCTCCAAGGTCTTGCATTGTGATCGCGATTGGAGGTCTGCTGGCAAGACCAAACCGGACGCCGCGGCCGGAGGTGGGGACACACACTCACCCTCGGGCTTGGTGTGATCGGGGCGCGAGCAGAGGAGTGAGTGTGTGTCCCCCGTTTCGCCTCCCGCCTCGCCGCGAAGGAAACCCCTCGCCGACAGCGTGGCCGTCCACGACCAGGTCTACGACGCCATCCGCCAGGCCCTGATCACCGGCCGCATCGCGCCAGGCGTCGGGGTCAGCTTGCGCAGCCTGGCGGCCGAGCTGGGGGTGTCGCCCATGCCGGTGCGCGACGCCGTGCGGCGGCTGGCGGCCGAGCGGGCCCTGGCGATCAACCCGGCCAACAAGCGGCTGTCCGTGCCCTCGCTGACGGCGAGCCGGCTGGAGCAGCTGTCCCAGGCTAGGCTGTGGGTCGAGCCCGAGCTGGCGGCCCGCGCCGCGCCCCATGTGGACGCCGCCCTGGTCAAGCGTCTGCGCGAGCTGGACGCCGCCGTCGACGAGGCCCTGAACCTGGGCGACGTCGACGCCTACATGACCGCCAACCACGACTTCCACTTCGCCATCTACGAGCGGGCCGAGGCCGAGGTGCTGCTGGCCATGGCCAACGGCCTGTGGCTGCAGATCGGTCCGTTCATGCGCGTGGTGTTCGGCCGCGTCGGCGCCGACGGCCTGGCCGCCGACCGCCACGTCGAGGCCACCGAGGCCCTGAAGGCCCACGACGCCGAAGCCGCGAGGCGGGCCATCGCCGCCGACCTGTCGGAGGGCATGGACAAGATGCGCGCGGCGGTTGAGGTGCGGGGGTGAGGGCGGCGCCACGGCATGTGCAATTTTTAGCTCCGTCATCCTCGGACTTGTTCCGAGGACCCCTCGTGCCGCTTCGCTGTCCTTCGAGATTGGAGCGCCGTGATCGCCGTGTCCGTCCCGCGAACGTCAACACGGCTGAACCAGGGGTCCTCGGAACAAGTCCGAGGATGACGGTGGGTAGGGATCGGGCAGGCGACGCAAACCCGGCCGCTTCCCCGCGTCCCCACCTTGACAGTCGTCCACCCGACGCAAACTGTGATCACAGTTTCTGGAGCAACCCCGCGTGACCGCCCCGTCCATCTTCGACGCCTTGAAGGCCCTGTCCCTGCCCGACCGGGCGGTGATCGACGGCGGCCTGGTCAAGGCGGCGTCGGGGCAGACGTTCGACAACGTCTCGCCGCGCGACGGGACGCTGATCAACAAGGTCGCCGCCTGCCAGGCCGTCGATGTCGATCGCGCCGTGGCCTCGGCCCGCAAGGCCTTCGAGGACGGCCGCTGGCGCGACCAGGGTCCGCGGGCCAAGAAGGCGGTGCTGTTCCGCCTGGCCGAGCTGATGGAGCGCGACGCCGAGGACCTGGCCCTGCTGGAGAGCCTGGACACCGGCAAGCCGATCCGCGACGCCCGCGCTGTCGACGTGCCGCTGTCGATCGGCACGTGCCGCTGGTACGCCGAGGCGCTGGACAAGGTCTATGGCGAGGTCGGCGCCGCGCCGGTCGATCGGCTGAGCTGGGCGGTGCACGAGCCGCTGGGCGTGGTCGGGGCCATCGTGCCGTGGAACTTCCCGCTGCACATGGCGATGTGGAAGGTCGCGCCCGCCCTGGCCATGGGCAACAGCGTGGTCCTGAAACCCGCCGAGCAGTCGCCGCTGACGGCGCTGAAGCTGGGCGAACTGGCCCTTGAAGCTGGACTCCCGGCAGGGGTCCTGAATGTGATCCCCGGCCTGGGCGGCGTCGCCGGCGAAGCGCTGGCCCTGTCGATGGACGTCGACATGATCGCCTTCACCGGCTCGGGCCCGGTGGGCCGGCGGCTGATGGAGTATTCGGGTCGGTCGAACCTCAAGCGCGTGTCGCTGGAGCTGGGCGGCAAGTCGCCGCAGATCGTCTTCGCCGACTGCAGGCATCTGGACGCCGCCGCCGAGGCCGCCGCCTGGGGCGTGTTCTATAACCAGGGCGAGGTCTGCACCGCGGCCTCGCGCCTGCTGGTCGAGGAGTCGATCAAGGACGCCTTCGTCGAGAAGGTGATCGCGGTGGCCAAGGCCATGGTCCCCGGCGACCCGCTGGACCCCGACACCGTGTTCGGGGCCATGGTCAGCGAGCGGCAGATGAACACCGCCCTCGACTACATCGCCACCGCCGAAAGCCAGGGCGCCCGCCGGCTTCTGGGCGGCCAGCGCGTGCGCCAGGACACCGGCGGCTTCTATGTGGAGCCGACCATCTTCGACGGCCTCCAGCCCGACCACACCCTGGCGCGGGAAGAGGTGTTCGGCCCGGTGCTGGGGGTGCAGACCTTCAAGGACGCCGACGAGGCGATCGCCCTGGCCAACGACACCGTCTACGGCCTGGCCGCCGGCCTGTGGACATCGGACATTGACCGTGCCCTCACGTCCGCTCGGCGGCTGAAGGCGGGGCTGGTCTGGGTCAACGGCTGGGACGCCTGCGACATCACCATGCCGTTCGGCGGTTTCAAGCAGTCGGGATTCGGTCGCGATCGGAGCCTACATGCGTTGCACAAGTACGCCGACCTGAAGTCGGTGTCCGTGACGCTGAGGTGATGACCCAATGACCTTCAAGACCCTGGAACTCGTCGAAACCGCCGCCTTCATCGACGGCCTCTGGATCGAGAGCGAAACCACCTTCCAGGTGCTGAACCCGGCCGACGGGTCGGTGATCGCCGAGGTCGCCGACCTGGGCGCTTCGGAGACCAAGGTGGCCATCGAGGCCGCCCATCGCGCCTTCCCGACCTGGGCGGCCAGGACCGCCAAGGAGCGCGGGGCGATCCTGCGCAAATGGTCCGACCTGATGCTGGCCCACACCGAGGCCCTGGCCCGGTTGATGACCGCCGAGCAGGGCAAGCCGCTGGCGGAGTCGCGCGGCGAGGTGGCCTATGGCGCGGCGTTCATCGACTGGTTCGCCGACGAGGCCAAGCGGGCCTACGGCCACACCATCCCCACCCCGATGCCGGGCAAGCGCCTGGCCTCGATCAAGCAGCCGGTGGGCGTCTGCGCCGCCATCGCGCCGTGGAACTTCCCGATCGCCATGATCACCCGCAAGGTCGGACCGGCCCTGGCCAGCGGCTGCACCGTGGTGGTCAAGCCGGCGGCCGAGACGCCGCTGTGCGCCCTGGCCATCGCCCGGCTGGCGGTCGAGGCGGGCGTGCCGGCCGGCGTGCTGAACGTCGTCACCGGCAAGGACAGCGCCGGCATCGGCAAGGCCCTGTGCGAGGACGCCCGGGTGCGCAAGCTGTCGTTCACCGGCTCGACGCCCGTCGGCAAGACCCTCTACGCCCAGTGCGCCGGCACGATGAAGAAGCTCTCCCTCGAGCTGGGCGGCAACGCGCCCTTCATCGTCTTCGACGACGCCGACCTGGAGGCGGCCGTCGACGGGGCGATCGCCAGCAAGTACCGCAACACCGGCCAGACCTGCGTCTGCGCCAACCGGCTGATCGTGCAGTCGGGCATCCACGACGCCTTCGTCGCGCGGCTGACCGAGAAGGTCGGGGCGATGAAGGTGGGGCCGGGTACGCAGGACGGCGTGACCATCGGCCCGCTGATCAACGACAAGGCCATCGCCAAGGTCGAGGGCCTGGTGCGCGAGGCGGTGGAGCAGGGCGCCCGGGCCACGGTCGGCGGCGCGCGCCACGACCTGGGCGGCCGGTTCTGGCAGCCGACGGTGCTGGTCGACGCGACGCCCGAGATGCGGCTGTTCCAGGAGGAGATCTTCGGCCCGGTCGCCCCGATCGTGAAGTTCGAGACCGAGGAGCAGGCCGTCGAACTGGCCAACGCCACGCCCTTCGGCCTGGCCTCGTATTTCTACAGCAAGGACGTCGCCCGCTGCTGGCGCGTGGCCGAGGCCATCGAGGCGGGGATGGTCGGCATCAACGAGGGCATCATCTCCACCGAGGTCGCGCCCTTCGGCGGGGTCAAGGACTCGGGCCTGGGCCGCGAGGGGTCTTCCGAGGGCTTGGACGAATATCTGGAGACGAAATACCTGTGCTTCGGCGGGGTGGTATGAGCCAAAACCCTTCCATTACCCTCACACCCGTCATCCTCGGACTTGTTCCGAGGACCCCTCTGTCGGCGGGTTTGCCGTCGGGTGGTCGGGTCGCGACCTCACCGCTCCACGGATCTTCGTTCTTCGCGGCTGAGGCAGGGGTCCTCGGAACAAGTCCGAGGATGACGGTGGTTATGGTTGAAAGGCCGGGGGTGGTATGAGCGGCGCCCCCAAACCCGCCAACGCCCCGATCCTCGCCGACCTGATCCAGGACGAGGCCCGGCGGTTCGTCGCCGAGCATCCGCGGTCGTGCGCGATGTCGCGGCAGTCGGCCGACGTCTGGCGCGGCGGGGCGCCGATGCACTGGATGACCGACTGGGCCAGCCCGTGCCCGATCTTCGCGGCCCAGGGCGTGGGCGCCCAGGTCACCGACGTCGACGGCAAGCTGTATGACGACTTCTGCCTGGCCGACACGCCGGCCATGTTCGGCCACGGCCAGGAGGCGGTGGCCCGCGCCATCGCCGACCAGGCCAAGCGCGGGACCGGCTTCATGCTGCCCACGGCCTCGGCGGTGATCGTCGGCCGGCTGCTGGCCGAGCGCTTCGGCCTGCCGCTGTGGCAGATGGCGACCACGGCCAGCGACGCCAACCGCGCCGCGATCCGCTGGGCGCGGGCGGTGACCCAGCGGCCGGTGATCGTGGTGTTCGACGGCTGCTACCACGGCATGGTCGACGACGCCTTCGTGGTCCTCGATGACGGCCGGCCGGTCATGAAGCCGGGCCTGCTGGGCCAGGTGCACGACCTGACCGCCACCACCCGCGTCGTGCCGTTCAACGATCCCGAGGCCCTGGCCCAGGCGCTGGCGCCGGGCGACGTCGCCGCCGTCCTGGCCGAGCCGGCCATGACCAATTGCGGGATGATCCTGCCGCAGCCGGGCTTCCTGTCGGTGATGCGCGACCTGACCCGCCAGGCGGGGACCCTGCTGGTCGTCGACGAGACCCACACGATCTCGACCGCGCCCGGCGGCTACGCCCGCGCCCATGGGCTGGAGCCCGACATGCTGGTGGTCGGCAAGGCCATCGCCGGCGGCGTGCCGGCCGCGGTCTGGGGCGTGACGGCCAAGCTCTCCGAGCGCATGGACGCCGCCGCCGCCCGGATCGGCCCCGGCCAGTCGGGCGTCGGCACCACGCTGTCGGGCAACGCCCTGGCGATCGCCGCCATGCGGGCCATGCTGTCCGAGGTGATGACCGACGCCGCCTACGCCAAGATGCTGGCCGGGGCCGGCCGGCTGGTCGAGGGGCTGCGCGGGGTGATCGCGGCGCGCGGCCTGGCCTGGTCGGTGGTTCACGTGGGCGCGCGGGTCGAGCTGGTCTTCGCCGCCAGCCCGCCGAAAAACGCCGCCGCCATGCGCGAGACGCTGGACCCGGACCTGCTGCACGCGCTTCATCTGTGGTTGATCAACCGAGGGGTGCTGATCGCGCCCTTCCATACGATGATGCTGGTGTCGCCGGTCACCGAAGACGCGGCGATCGATCGTTTTGTCGAGGCGGTGGATGGGTTTGCTGGGGCGCTTGAAGGGCTAGGGACATGACGGGTTCGCGTTTCGACACCCTCTCCCAGAGGGGGAGGGAGGGGCCCGCCGCGAAGCGGTGGGAGGGAGAGGGGTTACGCCTTCGCCGTCCTCGTTCGACCCTTTTCCGGCACCCCGTCCGACACCTTACCCCCTCACCCTCCCACGCTTCGCGTGGGTCCCACCCTCTCCCCATGGGAGAGGGTGTCGAGAAACGCCCATGACGCTCCCCTTGGTCGCCGACCCGCAGGAATACCTCGACTTCCTCGCCGCCCATCCGCAGGTGAAGTACGTCGACGTTTTCTTCACCAGCATGACCGGCGTGCCGCGCGGCAAGCGGCTGCGGGTCCACGAGCTGCAGGCGATCTACGAGTACGGCCGCTTCCTGCCCGGCTCGATCCTGGTGGTCGACACCCAGGGCGCCGACTGCGAGGACACGGGCCTGGTCTGGGAGGACGGCGACGCCGACCGCCGGGCGCGGCCCGTGCCGGGGACCCTGACCCTGGCGCCGTGGCTGGGTCCGGACATGGCCCAGGTGATGCTGTCGCTGTACGAGCTGGACGGCGCGGCCAACGACCTGGACCCGCGCCACGTGCTGCGGCGGGTGCTGGACCGCTTCGCCGCCGACGGCCTGACCCCGGTGGTGGCCTGCGAGCTGGAATACTACCTGGTCGAACAGCATCGCGGCCCGGCCGGCGAGCTCTTGCCGGCCCGGTCGCTGCAGACCGGCGAACGGCCGCAGGGCATCCAGGTCTACGGCCTGCCCGAGCTGGAGGCCTACGCCCCGTTCCTGCGCGAGCTGTGGGACGTGTGCGACGTGCTGGGCGTGCCGCTGGAAGGCGCGATCTCGGAGTTCGCCCCGGGCCAGGTGGAACTGACCCTCAAGCACAAGCCCGACGCCCTGCAGGCCGCCGACGACGCCCTGCGCTACAAGCGGGCCGCCAAGGGCGTGGCCCTCAAGCACGCGTGCGAGGCCACCTTCATGGCCAAGCCCTGGGCCGACCAGGCCGGCAACGGCTTCCACGTGCATGTCAGCTTCAACGACGCCGAGGGCAAGAACCTCTGCGCCGCCGACGACCCGGAAGGCTCGCCCCTGCTCAAGCACGCGATCGGCGGCATGAAGGCGCTGATGGCCGACTGCATGGCGATCCTGGCGCCCAACGCCAACAGCTATCGCCGCTTCAAGGCCAACAGCTATGCGCCTGTCGCCCCGACCTGGGGCGTCAACAACCGCACGGTCAGTCTGCGCGTGCCGGCCGGCCCGCCGCCGACCCGCCATGTGGAGCACCGCGTGGCCGGGGCCGACGGCAACCCGTACCTGGTGCTGGCTGTCCTGCTGGCCTGCGCCCACCACGGCATCAGCAACAAGATCGATCCGGGCCCGGCGGTGGTCGGCGACGGCTACGCGGCCGCGGCCAAGGAGAAGGTCCGCCTGCCCACCGACTGGTACGCGGCGGTGAACCTGTTCGAGGCCAGCGAGGTGCTGCGCGACTATCTGGGCGAGCGGTTCGTGGAGATGTTCGTCTCGGTCAAGCGCACCGAACAGGCGCGCTTCGCCGAGGTGGTCGGGCAGCTGGATTATGACTGGTATCTGCGCAACGCCTGACGGCGGGACGCCGGGAGTACGGCTTGAGTTGAACGCGGGGTCGGGAGGGTTCCTGATCGCGCAAGGGAAACAACCTCTGGGGAGTCTGTAAGGGCATGAGCACCAACCGCATTCTCGGCACCCGCCGCTCGCTGCTGACCGCCATGGGCGCGGCCGCCATCGGCATCAGCTTCACCGCCTGCGGCCAGAAGCCCCAGGGCGAGGCCGCCAAGTCGGCCAACGGCGAAGAGCCCAAGCTGAACTTCTACAACTGGGACACCTACATCGGCGAGACCACGCTGGGCGACTTCAAGAAGGCCACCGGCGTCGACGTGAACATGAGCCTGTTCGCCACCAACGACGAGCTGTTCGCCAAGCTGAAGGCGGGCAACGCCGGCTACGACGTGATCGTGCCGTCCAACGAGTTCGTCACCCGCATGAGCCAGGCGGGCATGCTGGAGGTGCTGGACCACGCCAAGATCCCCAACATCAAGAACGTCGACCCGGCCTTCCTGAACCCGGACTACGACCCGGGCCGCAAGTACTCGCTGCCCTATACCTGGCTGGTGCTGGGCATCGGCTATCGCAAGTCCAAGGTGAAGGGCGTGCCCGACAGCTGGAAGTACCTGTTCGACAGCGCCCAGTACAACGGCCGCATCGCCCTGCTGTCGGAAAGCGCCGACCTGGTGCGCCTGTGCGCCAAGTACCTGGGCCACAGCGTCAACAACATCCCGCCCGAGATGGTCACCCAGATCGAGAAGATGCTGATCCGCCAGAAGCCCTACGTGAAGGCGTTCCACGACGACAACGGCCAGGACATGCTGGTGGCCGGCGATGTGGACCTGGTGCTGGAGTACAACGGCGACATCGCCCAGGTGATGAAGGACGATCCGGACATCGACTTCGTGATCCCCAAGGAGGGCAGCCTGCTGAACTCCGACACCCTGTGCATCCCCAAGGGCGCGCCGCGTCCGGACAACGCCCACAAGTTCATCAACTACCTGCTGGACGCCCAGGCCGGGGCCGAGATCTCCAAGACGATCCTCTACCCGACGCCCAACGCCGCCGCGAAGGCGCTGATGCCGCCGGAGTACAAGGACAACCCCGTGATCTTCCCGTCCGCCGCGGCCCTGGCCAAGTGCGAGTACGGCGCGTTCGAGGGGCCGGAAAAGGCCAGCCTGTACGAGGAAGTCATCACCCGCGTGCGGGCGGCCTGATCGGATCACTTGACTCAAACCGTTGTCATCCCGGCCGAAGCGAAGCGTAGAGCCGGGACCCAGGCGAACCGCACCGCCTCCGCCCGGTCCCCTGGGTCCCGGACAGCCTCTGCGAGGCTTCCGGGATGACAACCTCAGAGCTGGAATAGAGGGACCATGGAGCAATCCTGGAAACAGGCTAAATCCGTCTTCGCCGCGGCGCTCAGCGCGCCGCTGGTGTGGCTGGTGCTGTTCTTCCTGGTCCCGCTGGCCATCGTCTGGGCCTACAGCTTCGGCCACAACGAGGGCCTGACCCAGATCGCCATCACCGGCACGTTCAAGAACTACGCCCGGGCGATCGAGCCGCTGTACCTGAAGATCTTCCTGAAGTCGGCCTGGATGGCGGCCCTGACCACCTTCCTGTGCCTGGTGATCGGCTTCCCGGTCGCCCTGGCCATCACCTTCGCCTCGCAGAAGGCCAAGACCTGGCTGCTGCTGCTGATCATGCTGCCGTTCTGGACGAACCTCTTGATCCGCACCTACGCCCTGATCGCCGTGCTGCGCAACGAGGGCTACATCAACAAGGGGCTGGAGGCGATCTGGACCCTGGCGGCCAAGATCATGCCGCTCCAGCCATTCCAGCCGCTGGAGATGATGCACACCAATTTCGCGGTGGTGGTGGGCCTGGTCTATGTCCACCTGCCGTTCATGGTGCTGCCGCTGTACTCGGCACTGGACCGCCTGGACAAGTCGCTGCTGGAGGCCAGCCTCGACCTGGGCGCGGGCCACATGCGCACCCTGTTCAAGGTGGTGGTCCCCCTGGCCCTGCCGGGCATCGCCTCGGGCGTGCTGATCACCTTCATCCCGGCCCTGGGCGCCTATCTGACGCCCGACCTCCTGGGCGGTCCCGACAGCCAGATGATCGCCAACGTCATCGAGCGCCAGTTCAAGCGCGCCAACGACTGGCCCTTCGGCGCGGCCCTGTCGTTCCTGCTGATGTACCTGACGTTTGTCGCGATCGCGGTGCAGGCGCTGCTGGCGCGCGGCAAGAAGACGGGGGAACGGGCATGAGCACCTCACTTCCGCACCTCCTGTTGTCATCCCGGAAAGCGCGGAGCGCTTGTCCGGGACCCAGGGCAGCCGCACCGCATCAGCCCGGTCACCTGGGTCCCGGACAGCCCCTGCGGGGCTTCCGGGATGACAACCGTTTGGGGGACTTCTGATGCCGAAGAGATCACCCCCCGGCCCCCTGGAATACCTCCGCCGCTGGCAGATGCAGGCCTGGCTGGCCGCCGTGGGGGTGTTCCTCTACGCGCCGCTGATCGCCCTGATGGCGTTCAGCTTCAACGACAGCCGGCGCAACATCGTCTGGAAGGGCTTCACGCTCAAATACTACGACAAGGCCTTCAACAACTCGTCGCTGATCGAGGCCTTCGCCAACAGCCTGACCATCGCGGCCCTGTGCACGGTGCTGAGCGTGGCCCTGGGGGCCATGGTCGCCCTGGTGCTGTGGCGGTTCCGCTTCCCGGGCAAAACCGTGCTGGACGGGGCCCTGGCCCTGCCGATCGTGGTGCCCGAGATCTGCATGGGCGTGGCCATGCTGGTGTTCTTCGCCAAGGTCCTGCCCTGGCCCGTGGGCCTGCCCTGGCCGCTGAACCTGGGGGCCATCACCATCGCCCACGTCTCGTTCTCGTTCCCGTTCGTGGCGGTGGTGGTCCGCGCCCGCATGGCCAGCTTCAACCGCGAGATGGAGGAGGCCGCCCGCGACCTGGGGGCCGGCGAATGGCGCACGATCAAGGACGTGATCCTGCCGCACATGGCCCCGTCGCTGGTGGCCGGCGCCCTGCTGGCCTTCACGCTCAGCCTGGACGACTTCGTCATCACCTTCTTCACGGCCGGACCCGACACCGTGACCTTCCCGGTGAAGGTCTATTCGATGGTCCGCTTCTCGGTGACGCCCGAGGTCAACGCCGCCTCGACCGTCCTGATCGTGCTGACCGTGATCCTGACGGCCGTGGCGCTGAAGCTGCAGGGCGACCCGGCGGCGACGGCGGGCGCGCACGGGGACGGCAAATGAGCGCCGCCTTCACGCCGATCATCCCCGCGAAAGCGGGGACCCAAGCCGAGCTGGTGATTTCGCTCGGCGCACAGCAAGCCAAGGCCGCTTGGATCCCCGCTTTCGCGGGGATGAGCGGAAGTAGGGGGAACCGAGGGTGACCAGCCAACCCATCATCACCTTCGAGAACGTCACCAAGCGCTTCGGCAAGTTGGCGGCGGTGGACGACGTGTCGCTGACGGTCACCGAGGGCGAGTTCTTCGCCCTGCTGGGGCCGTCGGGCTGCGGCAAGACCACCCTGCTGCGGATGCTGGCCGGGTTCGAGACGCCCACCGAGGGCCGCATCCTGATCGACGGCCAGGACGTCTCGACCATCCCGCCCAACAAGCGGCCGGTGAACATGGTGTTCCAATCCTACGCCGTGTTTCCGCACATGAGCGTGGCCGACAACGTCGCCTATGGCCTGAAGGTGGACCGGGTCGGCAAGGCCGAGCGCGACCGGCGGGTGGAGGAGGCGCTGGACTTGGTCCAGCTGCACGGCCTGGCCGGTCGCAAGCCCGACCAGCTGTCGGGCGGACAGAGGCAACGCGTGGCCCTGGCCCGGGCCCTGGTCAAGCGGCCCCGCGTGCTGCTGCTGGACGAGCCGCTGTCGGCCCTGGACGCCAAGCTGCGCGAGCAGATGCGCACCGAGCTGTGCACCCTGCAGGAGAAGGTGGGCATCACCTTCATCATGGTCACCCACGACCAGGACGAGGCCCTGGCCCTGGCGTCGCGCTGCGCGGTCATGAACCGCGGCGTGCTGCAGCAGGTGGCCGGTCCCAGCGACCTCTACGAGTTCCCCAACAGCCGCTTCGTGGCCGACTTCATCGGCAGCGTGAACCTGTTCGAGGGCGTGCTGGCCGTCGACGAGCCCAGCCACGCGGTGGTCAAATCGCCGGACCTGGACTGCGACATCTTCCTGGACCACGGCGTCACCGGCGCGCGCGGCGGCACGGTCTGGGCGGCGCTGCGGCCCGAGAAGATCGAGCTGCACAAGCGCCCCGACGGCGCGCCGCCGCCGAACATGGGCGACTGCCCGGTCGGCCAGAACGCCGTGGCCGGGGTGATCAAGCACGAGGCCTATCTGGGCGGCCAGAGCCTCTACGAGGTCGAGATCAAGAGCGGCCGCCGCATCAAGGTGGCGCGCCAGAACCTGACCCGCTGGGACCAGGAGGACTTCAAGCTGGGCGAGGCCGTGTGGCTGGGTTGGCACGCGTGCTCGCCGGCGGTGTTGTTGAGCTGATCATGACAGGCCCTGCGTCCATACTTGCCCCCACCTGGCGACTTCGTCGCCTGTCCGCCCCCATAGGGGGCGGAGCCTGCGCCGCGAGGCTCTTCCCCCTATGGGGGAAGACGACCGCGAAGCGGTCCGTAGGGGGCAAGCAGGGAGGCACGGCATGAGACCCGTCGCCGGGATCATCTGCTGCACCCGCACCGTCGGGATCGAACCGGCCCAGGCGGTGATGGACCGCTATGTCGCCGGCGCGATGAAGTACGCCGACGCCGCGGCCCTGCTGGTGCCGTCGATGCCCGAGCTGATGAAGGCCTCCGAGGTCGCCGCCCGCCTGGACGGCCTGATGCTGACCGGCAGCCCGTCGAACATGGACCCGGCCCTCTACGGCCAGGACGTCCCCGACGCCCCGGGCCCGTTCGACGCCGGGCGCGACACCATGACCGCCGACCTGATCAAGGCCATGCTCGACCTGGGCCGGCCGGTGTTCGGCGTGTGCCGGGGCTTCCAGGAGATCAATGTCGCGTTCGGCGGCACCCTGCGGCGGGACATGTCAGCCGACGGCGCGCCCCTGGCCCATCACGCCCCCGACGAGGCCGGTTTCGACGCCATGTTCGACCACGAGCACCGCGTCGACCTGACCCCGCGCGGCGTGCTGGCCACGGCGTTCGGCGCCGAGACCGCCGTCGTCAACTCGGTCCACTACCAGGGCGTCGACCGGCTGGGCGAGGGCCTGTTGGTCGAGGCCCGGGCGCCCGACGGCGTGGTCGAGGCGGTGTCGGCCAAGGTCAACGGCGCGCCGGTCCTGGCCGTGCAGTGGCATCCGGAATGGAAGCCTGAGCGCAACCCGCAGAGCCAGGCGTTCTTCGAAGTGTTCGGCCGCGCGCTGCGGGGCGAACCCCTCGTTCCGCTCATCCCGGCGAATGCCGGGACCCAGATGGCGGGGCGTTGAGGTGGGGGTCCTTGAGCGCAGCGTCCGTCCAGCCCGACCCAGCGCCATAGGATCTGGGTCCCGGCATTCGCCGGGATGAGCGGATTTTAGAGAACAAGAAACGTCCAGGAGAGCACCCCCGATGACCGTCCCGATCCGCAACCACGACATCGCCGAGCTCAAGCGCCTGGACCTGGCCCATCACCTGCCGGCCCAGGCCGACCACAAGGTCATCGCCCAGCTGGGCGGCAGCCGGATCATCACCCGGGCCGACGGCGTCTACATCCATGACGGGGAGGGCCACCAGATCCTGGACGGCATGGCCGGCCTGTGGTGCGTCAATGTCGGCTACGGCCGCGACGAGCTGGCCAAGGCGGCCTACGACCAGATGCTGGAGCTGCCGTACTACAACACCTTCTTCAAGACCGCGACGCCGCCGCCGGTGAAGCTGGCGGCCAAGATCGCCGAGAAGATGGGCGGCCATCTGACCCACGTCTTCTACAATTCGTCGGGGTCGGAGGCCAACGACACGGTCTTCCGCCTGGCCCGCCACTACTGGAAACTGAAGGGCCAGCCCGAACGCAAGGTCTTCATCAGCCGCTGGAACGCCTATCACGGCTCGACCGTGGCCGGCGTCTCGCTGGGCGGCATGAAGCACATGCATGTGCAGGGCGACCTGCCCATCGCCGGCGTCGAGCACGTGATGCAGCCCTACCAGTTCGGCGAAGGCTTCGGCGAGGATCCGGCCGCCTTCCGCGACCGGGCGGTGAAGGCGATCGAAGACAAGATCCTGGAGGTCGGCCCCGAGAACGTCGCGGCCTTCATCGGCGAGCCGGTGCAGGGGGCGGGCGGGGTGATCATCCCGCCGGACGGCTATTGGCCGGCGGTCGAGGCCGTGTGCCGCAAGTACGGGATCCTGCTGGTCTGCGACGAGGTGATCTGCGGCTTCGGGCGCCTGGGCCAATGGTTCGGCCACCAGCACTACGGCGTGAAGCCCGACATGATCGCCATGGCCAAGGGCCTGTCGTCCGGCTACCTGCCGATCAGCGCCGTCGGCGTGGCCGACCACATCGTCGCCGAGCTGCGCGAGAAGGGCGGCGATTTCATCCACGGCTTTACCTATTCGGGCCACCCGACCGCGGCCGCCGTGGCCCTCAAGAACATCGAGATCATGGAGCGCGAGGGCCTGGTCGAGCGCACCCGCGACGAGACCGGTCCCTATCTGGCCCAGGCCCTTGCCTCGTTGAACGACCACCCGCTGGTCGGCGAAACCCGGTCGCTGGGCCTGATCGGCGCGGTCGAGATCGTGCGCGAGAAGGGCACGAACCATCGCTTCCTCGACAAGGAGGGCGAGGCCGGGCCGATCGTGCGGGACCTCTGCATCAAGAACGGCCTGATGGTCCGCGCCATCCGCGACAGCATCGTCTGCTGCCCGCCGCTGATCATCACCAAGGCGCAGATCGACGAACTGGTCGGCATCATCCGCAAGTCGCTCGACGAGGCCGAGCCGGTGCTGCGGGCGCTGAAGCCGAAGGAGGAGGTGTGAACATCGGTATCACCGTGAAACTGTGATACTGTGAGATCATGAAAAACATCACAGTCTCGATCGACGAAGAGACCTATCGGCGCGCGCGCATCAAGGCCGCCGAGCAGGACACCTCCGTCTCGGCCCTGGTTCGAAAGTTCCTGGTCGAGGTGGCTCAGGACGAGAGCGAGTTCGAGCGGTTGAAGCGGCGCGAGGCCGAGTTGCGGGCAAAGATCCGGGGCTTCCGCGCCGCCGACAACCTGCCGCGCGACGAACTCTATCGGCGCGGGGAATAGGTGGCCGTCTTCTTCGACACCAATGTGCTGATCTATTCGGTCAGCGAGGCGCCGGAAGAGGCGGGCAAGCGGGAGGCAGCCAGGGTTCTGCTGGATCGTGTCGACGGCGTGCTGTCGGTGCAGGTGCTGCAGGAATTCTACGTTCAGGCCACGCGCCCGTCGCGGCCTGGGCGGCTGGAGCCCGAAGACGCGGCGGAGTTCGTCCGAACCTGGACCCGCTTCAAGGTGCAGGACAACACCTTGGCCGTGCTGCTCTCGGCCCTGGAGATCAAGGCGCGCTACGGTTTTTCCTACTGGGACAGCGCCGTGATCGCCGCAGCCCGCGCCGCCGGCTGCACCGAACTTTTCACCGAGGACCTCTCGCACGGCCAGGTCGTCGAGGGTGTCCGCATCATCAACCCATTCCACTAGCCCAGACTTCAGCAAGCGCGAGGAGCGCCCCCATGAAGCCCAAGCACAAGAAGAACCACGACGGTCCGAAGATCACCCGGGGGGTCAAGACGCTGGACGAGGCCCAGGCCTGGTTCCGGAGCCAGAACATCGAGGAGATCGAGTGCGTCGTGCCCGATCTGGCCGGCGTCGCGCGCGGCAAGATCATGCCGGTGCGCAAGTTCCTGGGCACGCCGTCGATGAACCTGCCGCTGGCGGTGTTCTATCAGACCATCACCGGCGACTTCCCCGAGTTCGAGGGGGCGGTGAACGCGGTGCAGTCCGACACCGACATCTTCCTGACCCCCGACCTGGCCACCCTGGCCGTGGTGCCCTGGGCCCAGGACCCGACCGCCCAGGTGATCCACGACGCCTTCCATCCCGACGGGCGGCCGGTCGAGGAGAGCCCCCGCCAGGTGCTGCGCCGGGTGTTGTCGCTGTACCGCGAGAAGGGCTGGGAGCCGATCGTGGCCCCCGAGATCGAGTTCTACCTGGTCGACAAGAACACCGACCCCGACTACCCGCTGAAGCCGCCGATCGGGCGTTCGGGCCGGCCCGAGACCGGCCGCCAGGGCTACTCCATCGCCGCGGTCAACGAGTTCGACGCCCTGTTCGAGGACATGTACGAGTACTCCGAGCGCCAGGGCCTGGAGATCGACACCCTGATCCACGAGAGCGGCGTGGCCCAGATGGAGATCAACCTCCGCCACGGCAATCCGCTGGAGCTGGCCGACCAGGTGTTCATGATGAAGCGCACCATCCGCGAGGTGGCGCTGGAGCACGACATCTACGCCACCTTCATGGCCAAGCCGATGGCCGCCGAGCCCGGCAGCGCCATGCACATCCACCAGTCGATCCTCGACAAGGACGGCCAGAACCTGTTCTCGAACGCCGACAGCGGCGACGCCACGCCGCTGTTCTACGCCTTCATCGCCGGGCAGCAGCGCTACCTGCCGGCGATCATGGCCATCCTGGCGCCCTACGTGAACAGCTACCGCCGGATCGCGCGCGACAGCGGGGCCCCGGTCAACACCCAGTGGGGCTACGACAACCGCACCTGCGGCCTGCGCGTGCCGCCGTCCGACCCGGCCAACCGCCGCGTCGAGAACCGCATCCCCTCGTCGGACGCCAATCCGTACCTGGCCATGGCGGCGGTGCTGGCGGCCGGCTATCTGGGCATGATCCACAACCTGTCGCCCACCGCCCCGGTCGACACCGACGCCAGCGTGCGCGGCATCGAGCTGCCCCGGTCCCTGCTGGAATCGGTGACCCTGTTCGAGGAGGCCAAGCCCCTGGTCGAGATCCTGGGGACCACCTTCTGCAACGCCTACGCCACGGTGAAGCAGGCCGAGTACGAGACCTTCATGCGCACGATCAGCCCGTGGGAGCGGGAGTTCCTGTTGCTGAATGTCTAGGGCGCTGAATACACCTTCTCCCAGAGGGAGAAGGAGGGGCCCGCCGCGCAGCGGTGGGAGGATGAGGGGTTACGTTGCTGGCCGGCGTGCCGGCACGCCGTCCGCCTCTGTAACCCCTCACCCTCCCAAGCTTTGCTTGGGCCCCTCCCTCTCCCTCTGGGAGAGGGGGCGTTGAACACCGGCCACCCCGCCAGTTCCTGGTATGCCGCTACGGCGACGCCGTTCCCCGCGCTCCCTGGGCTGCAACACGACACCCGCGCCGACGTCTGCGTCGTCGGCGCCGGCTATACCGGCCTGGGCGCGGCGCTCGAGCTGGCCCAGCGCGGCGTCTCCGTCGTCGTGCTCGAGGCCGCCCAGGTCGGCAGCGGCGGGTCGGGGCGCAACGGCGGCCAGGTCCACACCGGCCAGCGCAACGACCAGGCCTGGCTGGAGAAGACGGTCGGCCGCGACGACGCCCTGGCGCTCTGGACGATGGCCCAGGACGCCCGCGCCCACCTGCTGGCCCTGATCGCCGAGCACGCCATCGCCTGCGACTTCCGCCCCGGCATGATCCACGCCCGCCACAAGCGCGGCGGCGAGGCCGAGGACGCGGCCCACATCGCGCACATGGCCGGCCGCTACGGCTACGACCAGCTGGCCCTGATCGACGACGACGCCCTGGCCCACGAGCTGGGGACCGACGTCTATCACGGCGGCCTGGTCGACCGGGGCGGCGGCCACCTGCATCCGCTGAACCTGGCCCTGGGGATGGCCCGGGCGGCCATGGCGGCGGGGGCTGTGATCTTCGAGCAGACCCGCGCCACGGCCTGGCGGCGCGAAGGGACGACGATCCGCGTCGACACCCCCGGCGGAACGGTCGCCTGCGACCAGCTGATCCTGACCGGCGACGGCTATCTGGACGACCTGGTCGGCGGCGCCGCGCGGGCCCGTGTGATGCCGATCAACAACTTCATCCTGGCCACCGAGCCCTTGGGCGAGCGGGCCGAGACGATCATCCGCTCCAACGCCGCCGTCGCCGACAGCCGGTTCGTGATCAACTATTTCCGCAAGAGCCCCGACGGCCGGCTGATCTTCGGCGGCGGCGAGAACTACCGCCCCGGCTTCCCGCCCGACCTGAAGGCCTTCGTGCGGCGGCACATGCTGAAGGTCTATCCGGGCCTGGCCGACGTCGAGGTCACCCACGCCTGGGGCGGGACCCTGGGCATCACCGTCCACCGCGCGCCCTTCGTCCGCGACCTGGCGCCCGGCGTGCGGATCGCGGCGGGCTATTCGGGGCAAGGGGTGATGCTGGCGCCGTGGTTCGGCAAGCTGCTGGCCGACGCGGCCCTGGGCGAGGGGGAGGGGATGGCGCTGCTGTCGCGGCTGCCGACGCCGCCGTTCCCCGGAGGGCGGTTGCTGCGGTGGCCGCTGACGGTGGCGGGGCTCAGTTGGTATGCGATGCGGGATCGGTTGTGAGTCAGAGGCTCACTCACTTGCCCCCACCTGACCGCTTCGCGGTCTGTCCGCCCCCCGTAGGGGGCGGAGCCTCTTCCCCCCGTGGGGGAAGACGGTCGCGAAGCGACCCGTAGGGGGCAAGTGGTCGCCGGCAGGGCGCCGCCGATTGACATCCCCACCGCCCCATCCTCCCATCCTCCCATGTCCACCACGACCACCGAGCCCGCCGGAACCGTCGCCACCGCCCTGGCCCACGCCCGGCGGCTGCTGGGTGTCGATCCGCGTCTGGCCGCCGAGCAGGCCGGGGCGATCCTGGAGGCCGTGCCGCGCCACGCTGAAGCGACGCTGATCCTGGCGACGGCCCTGCGGCTGGCGGGCGACGTCCAGCAGGCCCTGGCGACCATCGATCCCCTGTCCCGCGCCTTCCCCCAGTCGCCGCCGGTCCAGCTGGAGCATGGCTGGGTCCTGGCCGCCGCCGGCCAGACGCAGGGCGCCGTCGCCGCGTTCCGTCGCGCCGTCGCCGCCGAGCCGGACCTGGCCGAGGCCTGGCGCGGCCTGGCTGAGGCCCTGGAACTGGTCGGCGACGAGGCCGGCGCCCAGGTCGCCCGGGCCCGGCAGACGGTCCTGCAGATCAAGGGCGGGGTCCGTGACCCGGCCCTGATGGCCGCCGCCGGCGCCCTGGTCGACGGCAAGCCCGGCGAGGCCGAGAAGGCCCTGCGCGCGCTGCTGGACACCCGCCCCGACGACCCGGCGGCGCTGCGCATGCTGGCCGAGGCCGTGGCCCGGCTGGGTCGGCAGGAAGAGGCCGAGACCCTGCTGGTCCGCTGCCTGGAGATCGCCCCCGGCTTCACCGCCGCCCGGCAGAACCTGGCCACGGTCCTCTACCGGCTGGGCCGGTCCGAGGACGCCCTGGTCCAGCTGGAGCGCCTGCTGGCCGACGAGCCGCGCAACCCGGCCCACCTGAACCTCAAGGCCGCCGCCCTGGCGCGGATCGGCGAGTACGCCCAGTCCATCGCCATCTACGAGGACGTGCTGGCCCGCCATCCGCAGCAGCCCAAGGGCTGGATGAGCTACGGCCACGCCCTGAAGACCGTCGGCCGCGCCGCCGACTGCGCGGCCGCCTACCGCAAGGCCGTCGACCAGGCCCCCTCGCTGGGCGAGGCCTGGTGGAGCCTGGCCAACATGAAGACCTGGCGCTTCGACGAGGCCGACCTGGCGGCGATGGAGGGGCAGCTGGCGCGGGCCGACCTGTCCGACGACGACCGCCTGCACCTGGACTACGCCCTGGGCAAGGCCCACGAGGACGCCGGCCGCTGGGCGCGGTCGTTCGAGCACTACGCGCGCGGCGCGGCCCTGCGCCGGGCCCAGCTGGCCTACGATCCCGAGCGCAACCGCCGGCACGTGGCGCGGTCCAAGGCGGTGCTGACCGCCGACCTGTTCGCCGAGCGGGCCGGGCAGGGCTGCCCGGCGCCGGACCCGATCTTCGTCCTGGGCCTGCCGCGCTCGGGCTCGACCCTGGTGGAGCAGATCCTGGCCAGCCACTCGGCCGTCGAGGGCACCATGGAGCTGCCCGACATCGGCGCGATCGCCAAGCGGCTGGGCGGGGCCAAGAGCTCGCGCGAGCCCTCGGCCTATCCCGAGATCCTGGCCGACCTGGACCCCGACCAGCTGGCGGCCCTGGGGCAGGAGTTCCTCGACCGCACCCGGGTGCAGCGCAAGACCGGCCGGCCGCTGTTCATCGACAAGATGCCCAACAACTGGGCCCACGTCGGCCTGATCGCCCTGACCCTGCCGAACGCCAAGATCATCGACGCCCGCCGCCACCCGATGGGCTGCTGCTTCTCCGGCTTCAAGCAGCACTTCGCCCGCGGCCAGGCCTTCAGCTACGGCCTGGACGACATCGGCCGCTACTACGCCGACTATGTGGAGCTGATGGCCCATTTCGACGCCGTTCTGCCGGGCCGCGCGCACCGCGTGATCTACGAAGAGATGGTCGCCGACCCGGAAGCCCAGATCCGCGCGCTGCTGGACTATTGCGGCCTGCCGTTCGAGGAAAGCTGTCTGAACTTCCATGAAAACGACCGCGCCGTGCGCACCGCAAGCTCAGAGCAGGTGCGCCGCCCGATCTTCAAGGACGCGGTCGAGCATTGGCAGAACTACGAATCGTGGCTGGACCCCCTGAAGTCCGCCCTGGGACCCGTCCTGACCTGTTACCCCGCCGCGCCTGAATTTTGATCACTCGCTCCGGACCCTGCCATTTCTGCAACAGTCGGCGGAATTGACGTTCGTTTGAATTTTGATCCTTGCGGGTCCGTAACCACGGGATGACCATCGTTCACCTAACGTGTTCCGGGGGAGCGATAATGCCGTTGACTAAGCGTAGTGCGCACGGATCGTCCAAGATGGCGGTCTGGACCACGGCCCTTCTGGCTTCATCCATGCTGACGGCGGTCACCGCCCACGCGCAGGCGCAATCGGGGGGCTCGGTGGCGCTGGAAGAGGTGGTCGTCACCGCCCAGAAGCGTTCCGAGAACCTGCAGGACGTGCCGGTCAGCATCCAGGCCCTGGGCGAGGCCAAGCTGGAGCAGCTGCAGGTCCAGAACTTCACCGACTATGTGAAGTACCTGCCCAGCGTGTCGTTCCAGACCACCTCGCCGGGCTTCTCCAACGTCTACATGCGCGGCGTGGCCAGCGGCGGCGACGGCAACCACTCGGGCCCGCTGCCCAGCGTCGGCATCTATCTGGACGAACAGCCGATCACCACGATCCAGGGCGCGCTGGACATCCACATCTACGACATCGCCCGGGTCGAGGCCCTGGCCGGGCCGCAGGGCACGCTGTACGGCGCCAGCTCGCAGGCCGGCACCCTGCGGATCATCACCAACAAGCCCACGACCGCCGGCTTCAGCGCCGGCTACGACATCGAGGGCAACGTCATCGACCACGGCGACCCGGGCTACGTGCTGGAGGGCTTCGTCAACCAGCCGCTCAGCGACAAGGTCGCCGTGCGCCTGGTCGGCTGGGCCGAGCACCAGGGCGGCTTCATCGACAACGTCGCCGGGTCGCGCACCTACCCGACCTCGGGCGTGACGGTCAGCAACGGCTACCGGATCAAGGACAACTACAACGACGTCGACGTCTACGGCGGCCGCGCGGCCCTGCGGGTCGAGGCCGGCGACAACTGGGTGATCACGCCCTCGATCATGGCCCAGCAGGAAAAGGTCGGCGGCCTGTTCTCGTACGACCCCTCGGTCGGCGACCTGAAGGTCGCGCACTACTATCCGGAAAGCTCGAACGACAAGTGGTGGCAGGCGGCCATGACGGTCGAGGGCCAGATCGCCAACCTCGACGTGGTCTATGCCGGCTCGTACCTGGACCGCGACGTCGACACCCACCAGGACTACACCGACTACTCGTACTTCTACGACACCCTGGCCGGCTACGGCGCCTACTGGACCGACAACGCCGGCAACCCGGTGGACCCGTCGCAATACATCACGGGCCACGACGCCTACAGCAAGGTCAGCCACGAAATCCGCGTCTCGACTCCGCAGGACAAGCGCTTCCGCGTGGTGGGCGGGCTATTCTACCAGCGCCAGACCCACGGCATCTATCAGAACTACCAGATCGACGCGCTGGGCACCGACCTGTCGGTGCCGGGCTATCCGCACACCATCTGGCTGACCCAGCAGAAGCGGGTCGACCGCGACAGCGCCGCGTTCGGCGAGGCGGCGTTCGACATCACCGACAAGCTGACCGTGACGGCCGGCATCCGCTTCTTCAAGGCCGACAACAGCCTGAAGGGCTTCTACGGCTACGGCCTGGGCTACAGCTCGGGCACGGGCGAGGGCGCCTGCTTCACCGGCCCCGAGATCGAGGGCTCGCCCTGTACGAACCTCGACAAGCGGACCAAGGAGAAGGGCAACACGCCGAAGGTGAACCTCACCTACAAGGTCGACGAGGACAAGCTGGTCTATGTCACCTATTCGGAAGGCTTCCGGCCGGGCGGCATCAACCGGCGCGGCACCCTGCCGCCCTACAGCTCCGACTACCTGAAGAACTACGAGTTCGGCTGGAAGACCACCTGGGCCGACAACCGCTTCCGCTGGAACGGCGCGGTCTTCCTCGAGAAGTGGAACGGCTTCCAGTTCGCCCTCTTGGGCGCCAACGGCCTGACCGAGATCAAGAACGCCGGCGCCGCCGAGATCAAGGGCGTGGAGACCGACTTCACCTTCGCGGTCAGCCACGGCTTCACGATCAACGGCTCGGCGGCCTACACCGACGCGGCCCTGACCAAGAACTACTGCGGCTTCGTCGACGCCTCGGGCAATCCGGAAACCGACTGCCCCGATCCCGAGGCCCCGGACGGCACGGCCCTGCCGGTGACGCCGAAGTTCAAGGCCAACATCACCGCCCGCTACGAGTTCGACCTGAACGGCTACGACGCCTTCGTCCAGGGCTCGGCGGCCGGCCAGACCAGCAACTGGACCGACCTGCGGATCCTGGAGCGCGGCATCATCGGCAAGCAGTCGGGCTACGCCACCGCCGACTTCTCGGCCGGGGTCGGGCGCGACAACTGGACCTTCCAGGCCTTCCTCGAAAACGCCTTCGACAAGCGCGCCAGCCTGAACCGCTACGCCGAATGCGCCGAGACCGTCTGCGGAACCCAGGTCTACATCGTGCCCAACCAGCCGCGGACCTTCGGGGTGAAGTTCGGGCAGAAGTTCTAACCGCAGTCAGGGTTGTCATCCCGGAAGCGCGCAGCGCTGTCCGGGACCCAGGTGAACCGCACCGCCTTTGCCCAGTCCCCTGGGTCCCGGACAGCCCCTACGGGGCTTCCGGGATGACAACGAGTTTTGCGTGACGAACCTCTGTTCCCGTGAAAGCGTAACCGCATGACAGAGACCCACCAGAAGGTCCCCATCCCCCAGGTCACGGGCCCCAAGGCCCTGGGCTTCTGGATGTGCACGGCGCTGGTCGTCGGCAACATGATCGGTTCGGGCGTGTTCATGCTGCCCGCCTCCCTGGCCCCCTACGGCTGGAACGCGGTGTTCGGCTGGCTGGTGACGATCGCCGGCGGCCTGGCCCTGGCCTTCGTGTTCGCGGGGCTGTCGCGCGAGTTCCCCAAGGCCGGCGGGCCCTACGCCTACACCCAGGAGGCCTTCGGGCCGCTGGTCGGGTTCATGGTGGCGTGGAGCTACTGGATCTCGCTGTGGGTCGGCAACGCCGCCATCGCCACGGGGGCGGTCAGCTACCTGTCGGTGATCTTCCCGGCCATCGCCAAGGTGCCGGGCATGCACCTGCTGGTCACCCTGGGCGCGGTCTGGACGATGGTCGGGATCAACATCGCCGGCGCCCGCCTGGCCGGCGGGGTGCAGGTGGTGACGACGGTGCTGAAGCTGCTGCCGCTGGTGGCCGTGGCGGGCCTAGCCTTCTGGATCATCGGCCGCGGCCCAAGCGCTCCCGGGGGCGTCAGCCTGACCCCGTTCCGCCCCGCCGACATCCATCCGGGCGCGATCACCGCCGCCGCCACCCTGACGCTGTGGGCGCTGCTGGGCCTGGAATCGGCCACGGTCCCGGCCGGCAAGGTGGTCGACCCCACCCGCACCATCCCGCGCGCCACCCTGGCCGGGACGGTGTTCACCGGCCTGATCTACCTGCTGGTCTGCTCGGCGGTGGTGCTGCTGACCCCGGTCGACGCGCTGAAGACGTCCAACGCCCCGCTGTCGGACTTCGTCGGCCGCTGGTGGGGGGCGGCGGCCGGCCAGCTGCTGGCCCTGTTCGCAGCGATCAGCGCCTTCGGGGCCCTGAACGGCTGGGTGCTGCTGCAGGGCGAGATGCCCTACGCCATGGCGAGGGGCGGGGTGTTCCCGGCCTTCCTGGCCAAGGAGTCGAAACGCGGCACGCCCGCCCGCGCCCACCTGATGTCGGCCGGCTTCCTGACCGTGCTGGTGGCGATGAACTACGCCAAGTCGATGGCCGAGGTCTTCACCTTCATCGCCCTGCTGGCCACCACGGCCTCCCTGTTCACCTACCTGGCCTGCGCCCTGGCGGCGCTGAAGCTGCAGGCAGCCCGGCGCATCACCCCGACCCTGGCCCTGACCGTCATCGCCGTCCTGGCCGGGCTCTACGCGGTCTTCACCCTGGTGGGGGCCGGCAAGGAGGCCGTCCTCTGGGGCATAGCCCTGCTGGCCGTGGGGGCGCCGTTCTACTGGCTGACCCGGGGGCGTTCGGCCAGCTCATGACATTCAGGATATCCGCTCATCCCGGCGAATGCCGGGACCCAGATGGAATGGCTTTGAGGCTGACGCCAAGGGCGCTGAGCTCATCCAATCCGACACACCGCCATGGGATCTGGGTCCCGGCATTCGCCGGGATGAGCGGATCATAAAGAGGCTCGTTCAGATGATCCGCACCGCCCTCGTGGCCGCCGCCCTGACGCTCACCGCGTTCGCCTCGCACGCCGCCCCCGTCTACGTCCACGCCGGCAAGCTGGTCGACACCCTGCAGGGCAAGGTGCTGACCGACCAGATGATCACCATCGACGGCGAGCGGATCGTGGCGGTCGGGCCGTGGAAGGCCGCCCCCGCCGACGGCAAGGTCGTCGACTGGTCCAAGCGCATGGTGCTGCCCGGCCTGATCGACATGCACACCCACCTGGTCGACCAGGAGCAGACCGAGAACATCGCCGAGCCGCTGCTGACCACGGCCGCCTACCAGGCCTATATCGGCGCCGACCACGCGCGGAAGACCCTTGAGGCCGGCTTCACCAGCGTGCGCGACGTCGGCACCTGGCGGGCGTTCGGCGACGTGGCCCTGCGCGACGCGATCGACAACGGCCTGGTGCCTGGCCCGCGCATGTCGGTGGCCGGCGCCTACATCACCATCCCCGGCGGCGGCGGCGAGATCACCGGCATCGCCGACGACGTGAAGCTGCCCGACGAGATGCGGGTGGGCGTGGTCACCGACGCCGCCGACGCCCGGCGCAAGGCGGCCAACATCCTGGCCCACCACGCCGACTTCCTGAAGCTGATCGCCACCGGCGCGGTCCTGACCGTGGGCACCGAGCCCGGCCAGCAGGAGCTGACCGAGGACGAGATGCGCGCCGCCATCGAGGAGGCCGCCCGCCGCGGGACCTACGCCACCGCCCACGCCCACGGGGCCGAGGGCATGAAGTCGGCCATGCGGGCGGGCGTGCGCTCGATCGAGCACGGCTCGCTGATGGACGACGAGGCCATCGCCATGATGAAGGCCAAGGGCGTGTTCCTGGTGGCCGACATCTATGACGGCGACTGGATCGACGCCTACGGCAAGGCCCACGGCTGGCCGGCCGAGACCCTGCGCAAGAACTACGAGACCACCCAGGCCCAGCGCGAAGGCTTCCGCAAGGCGGTGAAGGCCGGGGTCAAGATCGCTTACGGCACCGACGCCGGGGTCTATCCGCACGGGCTGAACGCCCGGCAGATGAAGTACATGGTGCAGTGGGGCATGACCCCGATGCAGGCCGTCCAGTCGGCCACCACCGTGGCGGCCGAGCTGATGGGCAAGACCGACGTCGGCGCCGTCGCCCCCGGCCGCTACGCCGACCTGATCGCCGTCGACGGCGACGCCATGGCCGACGTCTCGGTGCTGGAGCACGTCAGCGCGGTGATGAAGGGCGGGGTGGTGGTGAAGGACTGAGCGCCTAGCCGCCGCGCGCGACGGCGGTCGCGAAGGCGGCCAGGATCACGGCGATCCAGACGCCCGTGGCGATCCACGACCGGATGACGGCGCGCGACAGTTCGGGGTCGTTCAGGCGGAAGGGCGCGCGGCTGCAGTAGAAGCGGCCCGCGGCGTCGCGGGCGGCGAAGGAATAGCCCTGGAAGGTCCGCCAGAGGTCCGGATGCCGCTGGGCCAGGATGCTGCTCACCTGGGCGTAGCGGACCATCGAGATCGCGCCGGCCGCCATGTTGGCGAGAATGAAGGCCAGGAGGAGAAGGGCGTCGGTCAGGCTCATGTCACGGCTCGAAGCGTGACCACAGCATAGGGCGAGGCGATCGGTTTGAAAGCTCCGTTCGGGAAAAGGTCTTCCGGGCGCAATTGCCGCAACGTCGTTGAGCGAATCGCAACCTACAACTTAAGCGTCCCGTTAACCTTTGAGGCGCACCGTCCGTACCATGATCACTCGCCTCCTCATCGCCACCGGTCAGCTGGTCGTCTCGTTCGGGGCGGCCCTGCCGCTCGGCGATCGCCTGCTCGACTCCCGCTACAGCGACGACGAGGGCGAGCACCTGATGTGGGGACTGGGCTTCTATGTCAGCCTGATCCTCGCCGTGGTCTCGCTGTTCGTCTGGAAGCACTAGGAACGGCCGAAGGAGGGGACACACACTCGCCCCTCGCGCCGTGACGATTTTCGAGGCCGCACCGCGAGTGTGTGTCCCCCGTGTCGTCCGCGCATTTCCTTTTATCACTCGAGCCGCCGCAATCTTGCCTGGGGATTCGCCAAAAGTCCGCTTGGCGTGGCTCCTGCAGTGTGCAATGCAACACGATGTTGCTGTGCAGCATTGAAACAGCTGTCATGCACGCGCGGTAAGACCGACGCTGAGTGAGCATAAAGGAGTGATCCCCATGGCCGACGAACACACCTACTTCGTTCGACCCGTCTCCGGCGTCTGGCACGTGACCTGGAACGACGCCCCCGACCTGATCGGCTCCTATCCCGCCCAGCCCGAAGCCGTCGGCGTGGCCGAGATGCTGGCCCGCCACATGCGCACCCAGGGCAAGACCGCCCGGGTGTCGGTCTCCGAACCGGAAGTCCGCCGCGCCAGCTGGGGCCGCGCGAGCCTCGGCGCCCAGGCGGCGGCTTAAAACTCACCTTCTCCCTCTGGGAGAGGGGTCAGGTAAGAGGCCGCCAGCCGCTCGGCGATCGCTCCCGCCTCGGCCGGGGTGAACACGGTCTCGTCCAGGCACAGCTCCAGCCACAGCCCGTCCACGACGGCCGTCAGGCCGATGGCGGCCAGTCTCGCGTCCACCGACGGATCGCAGGCCGCCAGCAGCTCCTCCAGCCGGGCGCGATAGCCGGCGTAGGTGCGACGGTGGATCGCCGCGACGTCGGCGTCCACCTTCACCAGGCTCCAGAAGGCCAGCCAGGTGGCCAGCAGGTCCGGGTCCAGCACCGGCGGGGCGAAGCTGGCGGTCAGATAGGCCGACAAGCGCGCGCGGGGATCGCCGCCCGCCGCCTCGACCGCCGCCTCCAGCGCCGCGTCGATCCGCGCCCCGGTCGCCTCGTAGGTCGCGGCGATCAGGGCGTCGACGCCGTCGAAATAGTGCCGCAGCAGGCCGGCGCTGACCCCCGCCTCGGCGCAGATCGTCCGCACGGAGGCGCCGGCCACGCCCTTGGCCGCCAGCACCCGGGCGGCGGCCTCGATCAAGGCCGTGCGACGGACGTCGGGAGCCTCGCGGGTGAAGGCGGCGCGAGGGGTCATGGCTGAAGGCCCCGAGCATCCAAAACGGTTGTCATCCCGGAAGCCCCGCAGAGGCTGTCCGGGACCCAGGGGACCGGGCGAAAGCCGTGCAGCCGCCCCTGGGTCCCGGACAAGCGCTGCGCGCTTTCCGGGATGACAACCTTTGTTGTCGTGATGGGGCGGTGGATCACCACCCCTCCGGCGGCCGCGGCAGCCTTGCCTGCGGGATCAGCGCCCGCATCTTCCGGCCGAAGCTCCGCAACGACACCTCGGTCTCCGCCAGCGGTCCGGCCGTGAAGGTCCGCGAGGCCATGCCCTGCTGCACGCGGGCCACCAGCTCGGTGTCCTCGGCGTTGACCTGGCGGTTGATGCGCCAGTTGAGATACCGCGCCGCCCGCATCTCGCGCCGCTCGTCCGGCAGGGCGTAGGCGATCTCGCGGATCATGGTCCGGGTGGCCGAGACCGGGATGAACTGCATGAAGTCCACCTGGTCCGGATAGATGTCGAAGGCCTGGTTGGGCCAGAGCTTGAAATAGGTCCACAGCCGCTTGCGCTCGGGCGGCAGGTGGTCGGAGTCGGGCAGGATGCGCTGGTAGAGGCGCTCGGACGGGTTGCGCGACGGCTCGTCGATCAGCTGGCCCCACATCTTGTCGACCCAAGTCTGCGCTTCGACGCCGTAGCCCTTGCCGAACAGCCGCGTCAGGCCCGGATGGGCCACGGGAATGTGCAGGCCGTCGGAATAGTTGTCGCTGATGTTCTTCCAGTTCACCTCGCGCGGACGCAGGGTGACGCGGCCGAACGGGACCATCTCCTCGAAGCGGTAGGGCTCCAGCTCGTGGTCGTAGGGGGCCATCATCTCGGCCACGGAAGGGCCGTCTCCCTCCAGCCGCACGAAGACGAAGCCGCGATAGACCTCGGCCTGGAACGGGGCCAGGCCGTGCTTGTCGACGTCGAGGGCCGGGTAGGTCTCGGGATAGGGCGCGGCGATCAGCCGGCCGTCCAGGGCGTAGGTCCAGGCGTGGTAGGGGCAGACGATCCGGGCGCAGTGGCCGACGGGGCCGTCCAGCAGCCGGGCGGCGCGGTGGCGGCAGACATTGGCGAAGGCCCGGACCCCGCCGTCCTTGCCGCGCACCACCACCACGCTCTCGCCCAGGAACTCGAAGGTGTGGAAGTCGCCGCTGCGGGGGATGTCGTTCAGATGGCAGACGATCTGCCAGGAGGGGCGCAGGACCTTGTCCTGCTCCTCGCGGAAGAACCGCTCGCTGCCGTAGATCCAGCCGGGCAGGCCGTAGTCGGCGTCGGCGTCGGGGTCGTGGTCGGGGAGTTGGGCCATATCCATCACCAGATCTCCTTAAATCGGCTCATCCCGGCGAATGCCGGGACCCAGATCCCATAGTGGGGTGGCTGATTGGAGGAGCTCAGAGCTCTTGGCGTCAGCCTCAAGGCCATTCCATCTGGGTCCCGGCATTCGCCGGGATGAGCGGATTTTCGAGACATCACCGCCCCACCAGGCTCAGCTTCACCGCCGTCGTGAAATCCCGGTCGCGCAGGATCTCCCGCGCCGCGTTGCGCCCCGGATTGCCCGAGACGCCGCCGCCCGGGTGGCACCCGGCGCCGCACATGTAGAGCCCCTTGATCGGCGCGCGGTGGCTGGCGTGACCCAGCACCGGCCGGGCCGCCCACAGCTGGTCCAGCGACATGTGGCCGTGCATGATGTCGCCGTTGACCAGGCCGAACTTCCGCTCCAGGTCGACCGGCGACAGGATCATCCGTCCCAGGACCGACGCCTTGAAGTTCGGGGCCCACTGGTTGACCGTGTCGATGATCAGGTCGGCCGCCGCCTCGCGCTCGTCGTCCCAGCTGCGGCCGTCGGGCAGGTCCCAGGCGAACTGCTGGCAGAACAGGCTGGCCACGTGCTGGCCCGGAGGGGCCAGGCTGTCGTCCAGGGTCGAGGGGATCAGGATCTCGACGATCGGCCGCTTCGAAATCCCCGTCGCCTTGGCGTCGCGATAGGCCTCGTCCATGTAGTCCAGGGTCGGCGACAGCACGATGCCGCACTGGTGGTGCTCGGCCACGGCCTTGCCGGGCAGGCAGGTGAAGTCGGGCAGCTCCGACAGGGCCACGTTCATGCGGAAGGTGCCCGAGCCGTTCTTGTAGCCCTTGATCGCCTTCTTGAACGGGGCGGGCAGGGCCGATGGCGGCACCAGCGACCCGTACAGCAGGGCCGGGTTGAGGTTGGAGCTGACGATAGGGGCCATGATCTGGGTCCCGTCGACCAGTTGCACGCCCACCGCCCGCTTGCCGGCGCCTTTAGGCATGTCCTCGACATGCACGCCCTCGACCTTGGCGTTCAGCAGGATGTCCACGCCCTTGGCGCGGCAGGCCTTGGCCATGGCTTGGGTGATCGCGCCCATGCCGCCCACCGCGTGGCCCCAGGCGCCCTTCTTGCCGTTCACCTCGCCGAAGGTGTGGTGCAGCAGGACGTAGGCCGATCCCGGCGTGTCGGGGCTGGCGAAGTTGCCGACTACGGCGTCGAAGCCGAAGCTGGCCTTGACCGCGTCGCTCTCGAACCAGCCGTCCAGGACGTCGCGGGCGCTCTTGGTGAACAGGTCCAGCAGGTCGCGCTTGCGCTGGCGGGACAGGCCCGCCAGCCGGCCGCCCTGCTTCAGCCCGCGCAGCAGGCCCGGCAGGCCGTCGCCCAGGTTCGGCGGGGTCTCGGCGGCCAGGTCGCGCAGCACGTCGCCGATCTCGTCCAGCATGTCGTAATAGGCCGGCAGGCGCTCGGCGTCGCGGGCCGAGAACTTGCGGAACTCGGCCTGGGTGCGCTCCAGTCCGCCGCCCAGCTTCATGTAGGTCTTGTCGTCGATCGGCAGGAAGTTGGAGATCGGCCGCTCCAGGATCCGCAGGCCGTGGCCGTGCAGGTCCATGTCGGCGATGACCTTGGGGCTCAGCAGGCTGACCGTGTAGCTGGCCACCGAGTTGCGGAAGCCGGGGTGGAACTCCTCGGTCACCGCCGCCCCGCCGACCACGTCGCGGGCCTCGCAGACCGTGACCTTCAGCCCGGCGCTGGCCAGGTAGAAGGCGCAGACCAGCCCGTTGTGGCCCCCGCCGATGATGACGGCGTCGCGCTGCTGGACGGCCATGCTCGTTCCTCTCCCCAGAGTGTGGGGAGGAGGTTGCTATACGAGTGTAAAATAGGCAAGGGGCCGCGATGGGCGAAGAATAGTTGAGCTGGCGCGTCGAGCAATCTTGACTAGAGCGGGCAGCTTGCTTCTAGATCGCCCTTAGGGGGAGTCGTCGTGCGAAAGATACCGTATGTTGCGGTCGGGGCCGCTATGCTGGCTCTATGGATCGCGCCCGTTCTGCTGCTGCATGCAGGGGTGAAGTCCTGGTCCGACGCCGGGGTCATTGGCGACTCCTTCGGTCTGGTGAACTCGCTGTTTTCGGGGATCGCTTTGCTGGGCGTCCTCTACACGCTTCATCAGCAACACCGCGACGCCATGAAGCGCGACGAGCAGTTCCTCGAGGACCAGGCTTCTTCGAGAAGCAGCCTGGACCAGCTGATACTCTCGACCCGACTGCAGATCATCACGACGATCGTCAGCGAAAACAGAAAGTCGATCCTGGAGCTGCGGCCGGAGCTGAAGGAGGTTCCCGCTTCGGTGCTGATGTTGATCGATCTGAAGTCCCGCATCCAGAGCGACGAGCGCACCAGCTCCCTGGTTCGCGAGGGGACGTCGGAAGTCATCGCGCTGATCGACGAGCTGATCGCCGCCAGCAGCGAGGTCCGGGACATACGCGCGGCGATGCAGGGTCTCGTCAATCGTCAGGCGGAGAGCTGAGCGATGGAGGCGGACGGCGAGCTGATCCCCCCGCGGCGCAGAAGGTCGGCTTCCGGCAGGGCGCTTCGCCTGAACGTCGAAAAGGACAAGTCGAAGGGCCGCGAACGCCGGGCCTCCGACATCCGAGCTCATCTGGATTCCTTCGTCGTCGGCCAGGAGGAGGCGAAGGAGCGGTTGAGCCTCATCCTCTCCATGTACCTGTCCTGGGACTCCAAGAAGAACGTGCTGCACCCGCCACCCAACGGTCTCGTCCTGGGGCCGACCGGATCGGGCAAGACCTTTTCCATCCAGATCGCGTGCGCCTATCTCGGCATTCCGTTCCTGATCGTGGACAGCACGACCCTGGTTCCGTCGGGCGCCAGGGGCGGGTCGGCGGTCGAGGAGATCGAATACAGGATCAACAATCTCATCGGCGATCGCGGCAAGATCGTCGTGTTCCTGGACGAGTTCGACAAGATCGCGGCGAAGTCCCACGACAACAACCGCGAATGGAAAGTCGACATCCAGAGATCCCTCCTGAAGTTCATAGAGGGCCAGGCGAAGGTCGCCGAGGGCGGGACGGGGTCGAGCGCGATGGTGCTGGCGGGCGGGGCGTTCGTCGATATCGACGGCACCGAAAACACCCGAAAGCGCCGTCCGGAGGTGGCCAGGCTGCTGAGAGAGGCGCCCAAGGGCACGATCGTCTCGGATGATCTCGTCAATTTCGGCTTCATGCCGGAGCTGGTCGCGCGGCTCCCGGCCATCATCCAGTACGAGTCCCTGCCGGAAGACGCCCTTCTGCAGATACTGAGGCACGGGCGCACCTCGCCTCTACTGGTGTGGCGACAGCATTTTCGAAGAATTGGGAAGACGTTGAAGTTCTCGGACGGCTTCATGCGGGCCGTCGCCAAGCGGGCGGCCGCCCTGTCCATGGGCGCGCGCGGCCTGCAGCAGATCGTCTTCCCGGCCTTGGCCAAGCGGGCCTACGCCTTCGAAGGCAACACCGAGAAGGTGATCAATATAACTGAAGAGATTCTGGAGATATAGTATGGGAAATCTGGTTATACCGGATTGGCAAAATCTAGCTCCGGTAAACGCGTTCCAATACAAGGTCGGGGATATAAACGGGTTCACCCTGACCGCCTATTTCCCGGCGATCGCCGACTGGGAAGATGGCGCGCTGCGGGCGCGACTTCAGGAACGGTTGCGCGAGGATGTCGCGAGCCTTCTGAGAACGGCGGAATTCTTCAACGAAAGCTCCCTGGAGAATAGAAAGGGGGCGGACTATTTCGCGGTCGAATTCAAGGACGACATCTACGACTTCCAGGTCGCCGTCTACCAGGACAGGATTGTCGTCCGCAAGGCCGGCGTCCAGCTGCCCACCTTCCATCACTGGTACCATGCCGCGGTGCCTGGGTTTAAGCAGATATTCGACTCCATTCTGAGCGTCCTGGATAAGGAACGCGGAATGGTGCACAGCGTCACCAGCGTGCAGTATAATTTCGATTTCGTGGCTTATGACTTCGTGCAGCTCGGCAAGAAGCTGCACAACTATTATGTTCTCGGGAAGCTGATAACCCAGGTTCCCGAAGAGTCCGGCGAAATCGTCAATATCGAGGCCGGGAAGCACAGCGTCAGCAGGTTGGACTACAAGGTCAACACCTGGGACGGGGTCGGCGACCGCAGAAGGCGCTTCACCTATGCGGTGAAGGCCCCGTCGAACAGGACCTATGCCGGGCTCTGGTTCGAGCTGTCCTATGGCAGCGAAACCTATACCGATCCGGACACCCAGACCCGGGAATGGTCGAACCCGGGCGTGCTGCTCGAAGAGTACAATCGCGTCTACGACTTCATGTGGGCCAAGGGCCTGGGCGGCTTCATGCGGTCGCTGCTGGGCCACCTGGAGTTCAAGACGACGGCCAGCTACATCCCCTGAAGCCGGCGCGCCCGGGGCGGAAGCGGTCGGTCAGGCCCGCTCCGCCTTCCCCCGGGCCGTCAGCCAGTACATCACCGGCGTCGCCACCCGCGACAGCACCGTGCTGGTGATCAGCCCGCCGATGATCACGATGGCCAGCGGGGAGTAGAGCCCCGACCCCTCCATCGCCAGCGGCAGCAGCCCGCCGATGGCCGTCACGCTGGTCAGCAGCACCGGCAGGAACCGCACCTCGCCGGCGCGCTCGATGGCGTCGTGCAGGCCCATGCCGCCCTTGCGCAGCTGTTCGGTGAAGTCGACCAGCAGGATCGAGTTCTTGATCTCGATGCCGATGAGCGCGATCAGCCCGATGGTCGCGGTGAAGCTCAGCGAATAGCCGGTGATCCACAGGGCCGCCACGGCCCCGAACAGGCCGAACGGGATGATGCCGGCCACCACCAGGGCGGTCTTGAACTTCTGGAACTCCAGGACCAGCACCGCCAGGATGCCGAACACCGCCACCATCACCGCCGCGCCCAGGCCGGCGAAGCTCTCCGACTGGGCCTCGGCCTGGCCGCCCAGGGTCAGGCGGTAGCCGGGCGGCATGGGCAGCTCGCGGTCCAGGCGCGCGACCACGTCCTGGGTGAGCTTGGCGGTCAGGTAGCCGGTCTGGACATAGGCGCTGACGGCCACCGTGCGCTCGCGGTCGAAGCGGTCGATGCGGGCGGGGCTGGAGCGCAGGGTCGGGGTGGCGATCGAGCCCAGGGGCGCGGCCTCGCCGTCGGCGGTGGGGACGTAGATCTTGGACAGGTCGGCCAGGGCGTTGCGGCTGCCCAGCGGATTGGGGCCCACGCTCATGGGCAGCCGGACTTTCACCGCATAGTCGTCGCCGTCGGGATCGCGAAAGCGGCCGGTCTCCTCGCCCGACAGCGCCAGGCGAGCGGCGCGGCGCGGGGCCCCGGCCGGCACGCCCAGAGCGGCGGCCTTGCCCTCGTCGACGCCCAGGTCCAGGTCGGTGCGGTCCAGCCGCACGGGGTTGTTGACGTCGCGCGTGCCGGGCGTGGCCTTCAGGACCTGCTCGGCGCGGGCGGCCAGGGCCTTGAGCACCTCCAGGTTCTGGCCGGTCAGGCGGATCACCACCGGGGCGTCGATCGGCGGGCCGTTCTCGAAGGTGACGACGCTGATCCGCGCCCCGGGGAAGCGGGCGAAATCCTCGCGCAGGCGGTCCAGCACCTTCTCGCTCTGGCCCGGCTCCCAGCGCTCCAGGCTGGCGAACACCTCGGCATAGGTGGTGGCGCTCTCGCGCTGGGTGATGTTGTAGAAGATCTGCGGATTGCCGCGGCCCAGGTTGTCGGCCTGCCAGACGATCTTGGGCTCCTGCTTCAGCCGGGCCTCGACGAAGCGCAGGGCGCGGTCGGTGCGGGCCAGGGGGCTGCCGTCGGGGGTCTCGACCCGGACCAGGAACTGCGGCGTCTCGGCGGCCGGGAACAGGGACGAGCCGACGATCTTCAGCATCGGCACGGTGGTGGCGCAGATCGCCAGCATGATCGCCAGGCTCAGCCACGGCCGCGCCAGGGCGAAGTGCAGCACCGGCCGGTAGAAGCGGTGGATCGCGCCGTTCACGCCGCGCAGCAGCGGATTGCCTTCCGGGTCCGAGTGTTTGTCCAGCACCCGGCTGGCCAGGAACGGGATGATGGTCATCGACACCAGCAGCGAGGCGCCCACGGTGCACAGCACCGTCACCGGCAGCGACTTGATGTAGGCGCCGGAACCCGCCGGCAGGGCCATCAGCGGCAGGAAGGCCAGCATCAGGCAGGCCGTGCAGCCCAGCACCGCCAGGGCGATCTGGTTGGCGCCGTTGACGGCGGCGGCCGTGCGCTCCTCGCCCTCGCGGATGCGGCGGGCGATGTTCTCGGTGATGACGATGCTGTCATCGACCAGCAGGCCCAGGGCCAGCACGAAGCCGGCGATCGACAGCTGGTTCAGGGTGAAGCCGAAGGCCTGCAGCAGCACCAGGCCGATCAGCAGGCTCAGCGGGATCGACACCATCACCACCAGGCCGGCGCGCGGCCCCAGCGGCAGCAGGGTGATCAGCACCAGGGCCAGGGCGATGCCGAAGTCGCGGAAGAGGTTGTTCAGGCGATGCTCGACATTGCGGGCCTGGACGAAGCCGCGTTCCAGCTTCACCCCGGCCGGCAGGGTCTTCTCGTAGTCGTCCAGCACCTTGTCGACGCTGGCGGTGATCTTGGCGACGTCCTGGCCGTCCTTCTGGGTGACGGTGACGAACACCGCGCGCTTGCCGTTGAAGCGCGCCAGGTGGGTGGGCTCGTCCTGGGCCCAGGCCACCTGGGCCACGTCGCGCACCCGCACCACCTGGCCGCCGATCGAGCGGACCGGCGTGTCCTTGACCGCGTCCAGCGAGCGGAAGGCCCCGCCGGCCTTGACGTTGAACCGCCGGTCGCCGGCCTGGACGGCCCCGATCGGCGCCTCGGCCCCGGCCCCCTTCAGGGCGTCCGAAACGGCGGTGGCCGGCAGCTTCAGGGCCGACAGCCGCGCCAGGTCCAGCGACACCCGCACCTCCGACGGCGGGGCGCCGTAGTAGAGCGACTGGCGCACGCCGGGCACGCGGTCGAGGCGTTCGCGGAGGCGATCGGCCACCTTCTCCAGGCGGCGCATGGGCAGGACGTCGGAGGTCAGGGCCACCTGGACGATCGACACCTCGGTGGTGCGCACGCGGTCGATGTCGAGGCGGGCCAGGCCGGCGGGCAGGTTGCCCCGGATGGCGTTCACCTCGCGCACCACCTGGTCGTACTTGCGCTCGGGATCGACGTCCCAGGTGAAGTGGACGCGGATCACCGCCGCCCCGTCCAGGCTGGTGGACTCGACCTTGTCGATGTTGTCCAGGCCGTCGACCGCGTCCTCGATGGGGTCGGCGACCAGCTGCTCCATCTCCGACGGCTCGGCCCCGGGCAGGACGGCGCGGATCACCACGATGGGCACGGGGAAGTGCGGGTCCTCGGACCGGGGCACGTTCATGAAGGCGTTCAGGCCCAGCATCACCAGCAGGCCGAAGGCGACCAGGGTGAACTGCCAGCGGCGGACGGCGAACCCGGCGAGGTCGAACTTCATGCGAAGCCCCCGCGCGCTTCAAAAGCGTTCGTCATCCCGGGCCTTGTGCCCGGGACCCCTCTGTCCGCCGCAAGGGCGGGAGGGGCGGACCGCCGGCGGTCCGCTCGCGCCTCACGTGGAAGCTGAACCAGGGGTCCCGGGCACAAGGCCCGGGATGACGGTTGAAAGGGGCGTGGGCCGAAGGCCGAGGTCGCCGTCGTCATTGCCCGACCTTTCGGCCCAGCGCCTTCGGGTCCGTCACCGTCACCCTATCCCCGTCGGAGACGAAACCCGCGCCGGCGGTGATCACCCGCGTCCCGTCGGGCAGGCCGGCGACCAGGGCGTCGTCGCCGTCGAAGCCGCCGAACTGGACCGGCGTGCGGCGGGCGCGGCCTCCATCCAGGCGCAGCACGGCCGCCTTGCCGCCCGAGGCTTCCAGCACCGCCTCGGCGGGGATGCGGGCGAAGGTCGGACCCGTCGTGGCGGGCGCGCGGCTGGCCAGGCGGGCGGTGGCGATCTGGCCGCTGCGCAGGTCGGGTCGGGCGGCGACCTCGATCTCGACGGTCACCGCCCCGGTGCGGGCGTCGGCCGACTGGCCCACGCGGGTGACGCGTCCGGCCAGGACCTGGCCGGGCAGGGCGTCCACCGTCACCTCGACCGGCGTCCCGACGCTCACCCCCGCCACCTCGCGGTCGGGCAGGGGCACGCGCAGCACCAGCGGGCTGTTCAGGTCGGCGACGGTGACCACGGCCTGGCCGGGCTGGACCACCTCGCCGGCCTGGGCCTTGCGCTCCAGCACCACGCCGGACGCCGGCGAGACCAGCTGGGCCCAGCGCCGGTCGAAGGCGGCGGAATTGTAGGCGGCGGCGGCCGAGCGCACGGCGCTCTCGGCGTCGTCGACCCGCACCTTGGCCACGTAACCCTTGGCGTAGAGGGTCTTGGCGCGCTCCAGATCGCGACGGGCCTTGTCGAGGTCGGACGACGAGGCCTGCTGGCGGGCGTCGACGGCGGCGGGGTCGATGCTGGCCAGCACCTGGCCGGCCCGGACCGGGTCGCCGGCCTCGACCCCGACCTTGGTCAGCACCCCGGCGATGCGGAACGACAGCGCCATCTCGCGGCGGCGCTCCAGGGTCCCGGTGGCGGTGACCCCGCCGCTGGCGCGCGGGGCGCCGACGGCGACGGCCTCCACCGCCTGGGGCGGCGGCGGAGCGGCGGGGGTCTTGGCGGGACCGCAGGCGGCGAGGAGGGCGCTTGCGAGGAGGATGACCGTGACGCCCGACCCCAACCCTTCCGCCGTCATCCCGGGCCTTGTGCCCGGGACCCCGCTATCCGCCGCAGGTGCGGGAGGGGCGGTTCGCCGGCGAACCGCTTGCATCTCACGTGGAAGCTGAACCAGGGGTCCCGGGCACAAGGCCCGGGATGACGGCTGAGAGGGGGCGGGTTTCGCGGTCTTGGCGTTCGCGCGTCTTTCCATCCGTCCACGCACAGCCCAACCCCCTCGACTATCGATCAGCGATAAGTTATCAGTGATAGATTATCGCTTCTTGTCAAGCCGCCTCGGGCCTGGGAAAGGCTGAAACACGATGAAGTCGCCCCAGGTCCGATCGCCGCGTAAACCCAAGGGCCAGGGGGCCGAGCGCCGCGAGGAGATCCTCGACGCGGCCCTGCGGCTGTTCAGCGCCAAGGACGTGCACGGGGTCTCGACCCGGCAGATCGCCGAGGCGGCGGGGATCAGCCAGCCGGCGCTCTACGCCTATTTCGCCACCAAGGACGACCTGATCGCCGAGCTGTGCGTGCGGGCCTTCGCCAAGCTCAAGGCGCGGATGGACGACGGCAGGTCGCGCTGGACGCCGACGCCCGAAATGTTCGACCGGGCGATGATGACCTATATCGACTTCGCCCTCAGCGAGCCCGACGCCTACCGCGTGGCCTTCATGGTCGAGAAGGGCCCCGAGGGCTCGTTCCACGCCCGCACCGGCGGACGGCCGATGGCGGCGGGCATGGAGGCATTCCAGGGCTTCGTGGCCATGATCGCCGACCTGCACGCCGCCGGCCTGACCCGCGACGACGACCCCCTGCGCCTGACCCAGACCCTGTGGGCCGGCCTGCACGGCCTGGTCTCGCTGCTGATCGCCCGCTCCGAGTTCCCGTGGGTCGAGCGCGAGGCCCTGATTGCCGGCCACATCGCCATGCTGCGGCGCGGGGCGCTGAAGGGGTGATTTCCGGGGGAACACCCCCTATATCCGCCGTTCCCCATCCCGAACGCCGGAACACCCCCATGGCCAAGCTGCAGCCCCTCGAAACCTTCAGCCTGCAGGAAACCGAGGACGGCTACCGCCTGCTGGTCTCGGCCGTCGGCGGCGAGGCGCTCTACGTCTCGATCACGCCCGACCAGATGGACGACATCATCGAGAGCCTGGAAGCGGCCATGGGCGGGGAAGAGGAAGAGGGCGCCGAGGAAGACGAGGCGTTCTAGGCTCTTCCTGTTTCCGTCCTTTCAAATTTTCCGATCGTCATCCCGGGCCTTGTGCCCGGGACCCCTGGTTCAGCTTCCACGTGAAGCGCAAGCGAACCGCCGGCGGTTCGCCCCTCCTGCACCTGCGGCGGACAGAGGGGTCCCGGGCACAAGGCCCGGGATGACGGTTGTTAAGCTAAGAACAAAATGGCAACCTGCGCGCGTTTAAAGCTCGTCGAGATCCGCCCATGGTTGGCCGTGAATCCTGGATCGCCGTCTACATCATGGCCGATCGCTATCGGGGCACGCTCTACATCGGTGTGACCAGCGCCTTCGAGACCCGGATGATCCAGCATCGGGACGGCGTGTTTCCCGGGTTCACCAAGCGCTACGGCCTCACCCGGCTGGTCTGGTACGAAGTGCATGACCTGATGACCGAGGCCATTCAGCGCGAGCGGTCGCTGAAGGAGTGGCGGCGGCAGTGGAAGATCAACCTGATCGAACGGGACAATCCGCGGTGGGATGACCTCTACGAGGCGGTGTTCGAATGGACGCCGGTTCCCCGCCAGGTTTGAAGAGCCTCACTCCCCCTGCGTCAGCACCTGGCCGTTGATCAGTTGCTGGCCCAGCATCTTCACCACCTCGGGGCTCTGGGCGAACTTGCCGTGGTTGAGGCTGTCGCCGGCCTTCAGCTTGGTCAGGTCGATGACGGTGATGTTGCCGTTGGCCTCCAGCTTCGAGCGGAAGGGCTCGCGGCTGGGGTCGATGGCGCCCAGGCGCAGCAGGTTGCCCGACAGCAGGCGCGAGACCATCAGGGCCCGGTCGTCGCGCGAGACGAAGATGGTGATGTGCGGCGGGTTCGGGCCCAGGGCCTGCACCTGGTGGGCGAACACCTGCGGGTCGATGTCGGGCGAGGCCAGCACCACGTTGTTGATCTTGGCCGGCAGGCCGCCGCGGCGGATGGCCAGCTGGCGCAGGGCCTCCATGGTCAGGTAGGTGCCCATCGAGTGGGCCACCACGGTCATCTCCTTGACCGCCGGAGCGTCGGCCGCCTTGGTCAGGGCCTCCTCCAGGGCGTCGCGCGAATAGATCGCGCTGTCGCGGTCGTACTGGTAGTCCAGCAGCTTGCCGCGCGAGGGCCAGGTGAACAGCAGCGGCGCGGCGTCGGCCTGGGAGTCGGCCACGAACTGGGCGTAGCGGTAGACGGCGCTCTCGAACCGCGTGTTGAAGCCGTGCACGAACACCAGCAGCCGCGCGTGCTCGCCGCCCATGCGGTTGAACCAGGCCAGGGTGTTGGCCTTGTCGGACGGGGCCAGGCTGACGGTGGTGAACGCGGTGGCCGGGTCGGGCGGCTCGTGCTTGGGCCACTCGACGGCCCCGATCCTGTGGCTGGGCGGCACCGAGACCACGATCTCGGCGGCCGAGGCGCTGGTGTCGCGCTCGCCGCCGTAGATCACCCCGGGCGCGGGCGAGGCGGCGCGGGTGGTGACCACCAGCATGTCGATATGGCGCGCGCCGGACGCCGCGGGCGCGGCGGTCGGCAGCAGGAAACCCTTGGGCGTGCTTCCGCAGGCGGCCAGGACGAACGCGGCGGCCAGTGCGGCGGTGAGGCGGCGGACGGCGGCCACGGGCGGGCTCCCAAGCGGAAGGCGCATCCTGGCGGATGTCGTCGAACCGTAAATCAGGCGATCTACCGACGTTGACCAAGGGATCGAGGTGAGTTCTCGCATTTCGATCCGCCGCCCGTGCTGCTAAAGCTTGGGCATGACTCAGCCGATCGATCGCCCTCCCGGTTTTCACGTCAGGCCTTGGGCGCTGGCCGCCATGGGCGTGTTCATGGCGATCTTCTGGGGCGCCGTCATGCTGGGCGTCGACGCTTTGGGGCTGATCGACGGCGAGCGAGGCGTGAGCAATCCGTGGCCGACCATCGTCCTGGCGGTTGTGTTCGGCGTGGTCTTTCCCGTGCTGTGGCTCCGACAAATGCGACGCCGTTTCCCGGGCGAGCGCTGAACCGCATCGACGCGTTCTCATTCGTCCGCCTCGCCGGCGCGCCCCCCATAGGGGGAAGACGCTGTAGCTGCTAGACACCGCCCATGTCCCGTTTCACCGCGTCCGCCAGCCTTCGCGCCGCCCTCCCTTACGTCTGTCTCCTGGGCGCGATGGTGTCGCTGTGCGCGGGCACCTCGTTCGCCAAGACGCTGTTCCCGCTGGTCGGCGCTCAGGGGACCAGCGCCTATCGCGTGGGTTTCTCGGCCCTGATCCTGTGCCTGATCTGGCGGCCCTGGCGCATGCCGATGACCCGCGGGGACCTGCTGGCCGTCGTCCGCTACGGGGCGGTGATGGGCGTGATGAACCTGTGCTTCTACATGGCCATCCGCACCATCCCGCTGGGCCTGGCCATCGCTATCGAGTTCACCGGACCGCTCAGCCTGGCGATGATCCACGCGCGCAAGCCGGTCCATTTCCTGTGGATCGCCCTGGCCGTCGCGGGCCTGGGCCTGCTGCTGCCGCTGGGCGACGTCAGCCTGAACCTCGACCTGGTCGGGGTGGGCTTCGCGGCGGCGGCGGGGGTGTGCTGGGCGCTGTACATCGTGGCCGGCCAGCGGACCGGGCACCTGCACGGCGGCCGCTCGGTGGCCCTGGGGATGGCCACGGCCGCCCTGGTGGTGGCGCCGTTCGGCCTGGTCGCGGCCGGGGCGGCCCTGCTCAGCCCGCTCGCCCTGGGCCTGGGCCTGGTGGTGGCGGTGGTGTCCAGCGCCATCCCCTATTCGCTGGAGATGGTCGCCCTGCGCGGCATCTCCAAGCGCAGCTTCGGGGTGATGCTGAGCCTGGAGCCGGCGGTGGGCGCCCTGGCGGGCCTGCTGGTGCTGGGCGAGCACCTGGTCGGCCGCCAGTGGCTGGCCATCGCCTTCGTCATCGCCGCCTCGGTGGGGACGGTGGTGACGGACCCGTCGCGCAAGCAGGCCGAGGCGCCGCTGCACGATTAGCAACCGGGGACATGCCCTCGCGGCGTGTCCCCAAGTCTTGGCGCGGCGCTTGCGGTTGGGGACACGCCGCAAGGGCATGTCCCCGGTCTGTCACTCCGCCGCGTAGACCACCGGGTGCACGTGCGCCCAAAGGTGCGCGCGATAGGTGTCGAAGCACTGCTCGCCGCAGATCAGGCGCATGACCGCGCCCTCGGCGATGAAGCGGGCGCAGTCGGGGAATTCGCTGACCAGGGGATGCAGGGCCTCGGCGTTCCAGGCCTTGGAATGCTCGATGTCCAGCTGGGCGTGCAGGGCGAAATACTTGCGGGCCGAGGGCGAGACGCCCAGGCGCTTGAGGCCGGCGTCGACGCAGGCCACGCGGCCGGGCGCCGTCAGCTCGACCACGCCCAGGGCGCCGATCGATTGGTAGGTGTAGCGCCGCGTCGTGGCGAAGGCGGTCATGGTGTTGGCCAGGGCCAGCGACTGCCACAGGGTGGAATCGATGGTCGGGGTCAGGCCCAAGACCTGCGTCGTGCGGGTCAGCATCGGGCCGTGCATGCCGGCGGCCGCGCCGCGGCCCATCTCGTCCCAGTAGTTGCGGGCCAGCTCCAGCTTGGCGCGGTCGCTGACCTTGACCTGGGTCATGGCCACCAGGTCGTCGAAGCCGGCCTCGCCGGCCGCCTCCTGGGTCAGGAACCACTGCAGGTCCGGAAGGCTGGCCGCGCCTTCGAGCCAGTCGAACAGCGGGTCGTCCTGGCCGGGCCCGGTCTCCTGCAGCTGTTCGAACCAGGCCACGAAGTCGTCGGCGTTGGTCGGCACGCCGCTGACCAGCGGCAGGATGTGGTCGCGGAACTGCTCGACATACTCGCCCTCGATCCGCTTCATCCGGGCGTCGTCGGACAGCTCGGCCCGCCAGTCGGGATCGGGCGTGCCGACCGCCAGGCGGCGGTGGTTCCAGTGGGCCAGGCCCCGGTGCAGGGCTTCGGCGTCGGGGAATTCCGGGGTGAAGGCGCCGATGCGCGCCAGTCGTTCGCCACCAAACACGGCGTGCTCCTGTCGGGTCTCTTTACGGAAATCGCGGACGGAAAAGGCCGCCCCGGGGAGGGGGCGGCCTCGTCGTTTGATCGCGGGATCAGCGTTGGCCGGTGTTGCCCGGCTCGATGGCGCCGGTGTCGACGCCGCCTTCCAGGCCTTCGTCCAGGCCTTCGACGCGCGTGCCCTCGACGCCTTCGTTCAGGCCGTCGTCACGGCGCTGGCCCTGCTGGTTCTGCTGGCCCGGCGCGTTGCGCGCGGCGTCGTCCTGCTGCTGCTGCGGGGTACGGGTCTCGCCCTGCTGGTTCTGCTGGTCGGCCTGCCGGCGTTGGTCGCCGGACGGTTGCTGCTGCAGGTTCTCGCGGTTGTCTTGCTCGCCCATGGTCGTGGTTCCCTGATCGCGCCGGAGGCTTCCGGCGGGGAGATCAACGGGGCCCGGCGGCGGGTGTTCCTAAGTCGAGAAATCGACGAAAAGCCGTGCATCGGCGCTTATTCGATCCGTATGCTGATCTTTATAACTCCCTTATGCCCGGCCCGGGAATCCGCATGGAGCCCTTATGCCCCGTGGGCGTAGGCCGTCGCTCCTTTCGACGGACTCCGGAGCCGATGGCCCATACATCCCCCGAACCGGCCGAGCCGGCCGCCCGCGCGGCCCGGTTCGGCGCCCTGTGGCTCGGCGCCCTGGGGGTGGTGTTCGGCGACATCGGCACCAGCCCGCTCTATTCGATGCGCGAGGCCCTGGCCCACGCCGGGGCGGTCGACCCGCGCCTGGCGGTGTTCGGCGTGGTCTCGCTGGTGTTCTGGGCCCTGACCCTGGTGGTCACGCTCAAATACGTCGTCATCGTCATGCGGGCCGACAACGGCGGCGAGGGCGGCACCCTGGCCCTGATGGCCCTGGCCCAACGGGCCCTGAAGAAGCGCTCGGCCTGGCTGATGCTGCTGGGCGTGGCGGGGGCGGCCCTGTTCTACGGCGACGGCCTGATCACCCCGGCGATCTCGGTGCTGTCGGCGGTGGAGGGCCTGACGACCGCCCCGGTGATCGGCCCGCACTTCGCCCCGTTCGTCCTGCCCCTGGCCGCCGCCATCCTGCTGGGCCTGTTCGCCGTGCAGATGCGCGGCACCGAGACCATGGGCAAGTTCTTCGGGCCGATCATGCTGGTCTGGTTCCTGACCCTGGCCGCCCTGGGCCTGCCGCACGTGCTGGCCCGCCCCGAGATCCTGGCCGCCCTGAACCCGATGCACGCCGTCCGCCTGCTGGTCGCCGACGGCCCTCTGGGCGTGACCATCCTGGGCAGCGTCTTCCTGTGCGTGACCGGGGCCGAGGCGCTGTACGCCGACATGGGCCACTTCGGCAAAGCCCCGATCCGCCTGGGCTGGCTGACCGTGGCCCTGCCGTGCCTGATGCTGAACTATCTGGGCCAGGGCGCCCTGTGCCTGGCCGACCCCAAGGCCATGGCCAACCCGTTCTTCGGCCTGATCCCCGACGCCTTCTACTGGCCGGTGATCATCCTCACGACCCTGGCCACCATCATCGCCAGCCAGGCGGTCATCACCGGCGCATTCTCGGTCACCCAGCAGGCGGTGCAGCTGGGCCTGCTGCCGCGGATCAACATCAAGCGGACCAGCGAGACGGTGGCCGGCCAGATCTTCGTGCCGCCGATCAACGTCGCCCTGGCCGCGGGGGTGCTGTTCCTGCTGTTCATGTTCCGCACCTCGTCGAACATGGCCTCGGCCTACGGGGTGGCGGTGACCACGACCATGGTGGTGACCGTGGTCCTGCTGGCGGTGGTGATGCGCGGCTACTGGAAGTGGCCGCTGTGGGCCTGCGCCCTGCTGCTGGCCCCGTTCCTGGCCCTGGACCTGGTGTTCATGGGCGCCAACGTCCTGAAGATCGCCGACGGCGGCTGGGTGCCGCTGGTGGTGGCCGCCGCCATCGTCGTGGTCATGTGGACCTGGCGCGAGGGCGCCGACATCGTCCACGCCAAGGCCCACCGCGACAACATCCCCCTGGCCGACCTGATCTCCACCCTGGAGGCGCGGCCGCCGCACCGCGTGCCGGGCACGGCGATCTTCCTGACCGCCGACGCCGAGGTCGCGCCCACGGCCCTGCTGCACAATCTCAAGCACAACAAGATCCTGCACGCCGACAACATCGTCATGAGCGTGGTCACCGCCGACCGGCCGCGCGTGGACGAGAAGGACCGGATCGAGATCGCGCCGCTGGGCCCCGGCTTCAAGCGGGTGACCGTGCGCTACGGCTTCATGGAGACCCCGCACATCCCCCGCGCCCTGGGCAGCTGCCGCCGCCGGGGCCTGGCCTTCGACCTGATGTCGACCTCGTTCTTCGTCGGCCGCCGCACGGTGGTGGCCTCGCCCCACGAGGGCATGCCGCTGTGGCGCGACAAGCTGTTCATCTGGATGGTCAAGAACGCCGCCGACCCGGTCGACTTCTTCCACATCCCGGCGGGCCGGGTGGTGGAGATGGGGTCGCAGGTGGTGGTGTAGGGCGTGTTCGAACCCTCTGGCGAAGCGTCGCCATAACGGCTAGGCCTTCCCTGGGGTTGAGTTCAGCGTTCCGGGGGCGTCTTGAGGAAAATCGCGGGCATGGCGGGCGCGTTGGCGTTCGCCGTCATCGCCACGGGCGGCGCCCGGGCGGAGGAGGCCGTTCGGGCGGCCCCCAAGGTCGATCACGCGTCCCTGACGCCCGACCCCAGCATCACGCGCGGGACCCTGCCGAACGGCGTGCGTTACCTGATCATGCGCAACGCCGCGCCCAAGGGCGCGGTCTCGCTGCGGTTCGCGATCGACGTGGGCAGCTACGAGGAGGCCGATCCCGAGCGCGGCCTGGCCCACTTCATCGAGCACATGGCCTTCCGCTCGACGCGCGGCTTCCCGAACGGCGCGACCGACAAGGTCTTCGCGCCCTGGGGCGTGGCGTTCGGGCGCGACCAGAACGCCGCCACGACGATCTTCTCGACGACCTACCAGCTGGACATGCCCGCGCCCGACCCGGCGCAGTTGAAGACCGGCTTCGGCTGGCTGCGCGACGTGGCCGACGGCGTGATCTTCTCCGACGAGGCGGTGAACCTCGAGCGCGGCGTGGTGATCGCCGAGATGGAGTCCCGCAGCAATCCGCTGCTGACCGCCCAGGAGACCGCCGCCAAGTTCCAGGGCGCCGGCCAGCGGTCGGCCGAACGCTCGCCGATCGGCACGCTGGAGACGGTCCAGGCCGCCCGAGCGGCCGACCTCAAGCGCTTCTACGACACCTGGTACCGCCCCGAGCACGCCGTGGTGACCGTGGTCGGCGACATGCCGGTCGAGGACATGCGGTCGATGGTCGAGAGCGCCTTCTCCAGCTGGACGGGGCGCGGCCCCAAGCCGGTGCGGGCCAAGATCGTGCAGCCGCCGCCCGGCCGGGTCCAGGACGCGCTGTCCGTGGCCGGCGAGAGCCTGCCCACCGTGCTCAGCGCCTGCCGGGTGCGCCCCGGCGACCCCGTCGCCAAGGACGACGTCGCGCGCCTGCGCGTCCGGACGCGCAGCCAGGTCTGGCAGGCGATCCTGAACCAGAGGCTGGCCCAGAAGGCCGCCGCCAACGAGGACCACCTGCTGGGCGCCATGGCCCTGTCGACCGAGGTGCGGGACATGGGGATCGCCTGCCTGATCGTCATGCCCACGGGCGACGGCTGGGCCGAGGCCCTGCGGGCCGGGGAAGCCGAGATCAACCGGTTCGCCAAGGACGGCCCTACCGAGCTGGAGGTGGAGAAGGCGGTCGAGATCGCCCGCGCCCGCCTGCGCGGCGGCGTGGTGGGCGTGGGGTCGCGCAAGTCGTCCAACCTGGCCGACGACATCGTCGCCAAGGCCCTGGTCGGCGACGTGGCGACCAGCCCCGCCGACGCCATCTACGCCTACGACCTGGCGGTGGAGGACATGACGCCCGACGAGGTCAAGGCCAGCTTCGCGGCGGATTGGACGGGCTCGGAGCCCCTGCTGTTCATGACGGGCGCCAAGCCGGCCTCGCGCGAGGCGCTGCTGGCCGCCTGGACCCGCGGGGCCGGCGAGACGCCGCAGGCGCGCTACGCCGACCGCGCCGCCCTGACCTGGGGCTATACGAGCTTCGGCAAGCCGGGGAAGGTGATCAAGCGCGAGCCGGTGGCCGATCCCGGCTTCACCCGCCTGCGCTTCGCCAACGGGCTGGTCCTGGATTTCAAGCAGACCAAGCTGGAGCCCAACAAGGTCGAGGTCCGGCTCAACTTCGGCGCCGGCCGGCGCGAGGTCGACGACAGCCAGTATGCCGCCGCCGAACTGGGCTCGGCGGTGGTGATCGCCGGCGGGTTGGGCAAGCACAGCTTCGAGGACATCCAGACGATGTTCGAGACCCGGGCCGCCTGGGCCTTCCAGCTGGGCATGGGTCCCAAGGGCTTCTCGATGCGCAACACGACCTTCACCAGCGGGGTCGACGACCAGTTGCAGGTCATGGCCGCCTACATGTCGGACCCCGGGTTCCGGCCGTCGCTGGACGCGCGGCTGCCGACGGCCATCGACATGATGTACCGGACCTATCTGACCCAGCCGGAGGCCGCGGTGAACATGGCGGTCGCGCGCAAGATCGCGCCGGACTGGCCCGGCAACGCCCCGTCGCGCGAGGAGATGGCGCGGATCCGGTCGGCCGACTTCGAGCGCGTGTTCAAGCCGATCCTGACGACCGCGCCGGTCGAACTGACGATCGTCGGCGACATCGATGAGGCCACGGCGATCGCGGCGGTCTCGACCACCTTCGGCGCCCTGCCGGCGCGGTCGACCGCGCCGCGCGACCGGGTCCAGCCCCAGTTCATGCGCTACCCCGACGCGCCGGTCCCGCCGATCCACGTCACGCACGAAGGCCAGCGGGACAAGGCCGCCGCCCAGTTGCTCTGGCCGCTCTACGTCTCGACGCCGGAGCGCCGGCCCGAGGAGTATTCGCTCAAGCTGCTGGCGGCCGTGTTCGACACGGCGCTGCGCCGGCGCATCCGCGAGGAGCTGGGCAAGACCTACGCGCCCCAGGTCTTCACCCTGGGTCCCGATTTCGGCGACCAGGGCGTGCTGCAGGTCAATATCGACGCCGCCCCCAAGGACATCGACGCGCTGGTGGAGGAGGCCGGCAAGGTCGCCGCCCAGCTCCGGGCCGGCGAGATCACGCCCCAGATGCTGGAGGACGCGCGCCAGCCGATCATGGCCGCCGCCCGCGCCCGGCGCGACACCAACGCCTGGTGGGCCGGGGCGATGGCCGGCTCGAACGAGGATCCGGCGATCCTCGAGGAGGCGCTGAGCTACGAGCCGCTGATGTCGGCGGTGAGCCTGCAGGACGTGCGGGCGGCGGCGGCCAAATGGCTGGCCCGCGACCCGATCGTCGGCGTGGCCTATCCCGCGGGCTGGACGAAGTGAGCAGAACCATGAACCGTCCCGTCCGCCTGCCGTCCCTGGTCCTCGCCCTGCTGGCGACGGCCGCCTCGGTCCCCAGCCTGGCCGCCACGGCGCCGGCCTCCGACCCCCTGGCCGCGTGCCTGGCCGGCGAGGCCTTCCCGCACAAGGGCGACCGCAAGAAGGTCGTCGACGATTGCGACAAGGCGATCGAGGCGGGCGTGGCCGATCCGGCGCAGCGCGCCAAGGTCCTGACCATCCGCAGCCAGGCCAAGTGGCGGCTGGACCTCAACGCCGAGGCCGAGAAGGACGCCGAGGCCGCCCTCAAGCTGGCGCCCGGCGACGCCGGGGCCCTGGTCGCGCGCGGCGCGGCCCGCATGGACCAGGACCGGGCCGACGAGGCGATCGCCGACTTCGACGCCGCCCTCAAGGTCCAGCCCCGCAACGCCGCGGCCCTGCTGTACCGCGGCCGCGTGCGCCAGTGGTTCAAGGACGACCGCGCCGGCGCCAAGGCCGACTACGACGCGGCCCTGGCGGTCGACCCCAAGTCGGTCCGCACCTATGTGCAGCGCGCCGACCTGACGATGGACGACGATCCGGCGGCCTCGGAGCGCGACCTGCGGTCGGCCCTGGCCTTGTCGCCCGGCGACGTGGACATCCTGCTGCCGCTGGGCCTGGCGATCGAATACCAGAAGCGCACGGCGGAGGCGCTGAAGGCCTACGGCGTGGCGGCGGCGGCCGACCCGGCCGACGCCCGGGCCCTGACCTACCGGTCGCTGCTCGAGCTGGGCTCGGACAAGGCCGCGGCTCTGCGCGACGCGGAGGCGGCCATCCGGGTGGAGCCCAAGCTGGCGCGGGCCCGCTACGTCCAGGGCCGGGCCCTGGAAGCGCTGGAGCGGCCCGACGAGGCCCTCGCCGCCTACCGCGAGACGGTGAAGCTGGACGAGGACTATCTGGACGCCTGGGTCGCCGTGGCGTTCCTCGAGCGCAAGGCCGAACGCTACGACGCGGCCCTGGCGGCGGCCGACGCCGGCCTCAAGCGCGCGTCGAAGAACACCGACCTGCTGTTCGAGCGCGCCATGATCCTGGGCGCCCGGGACGAGACGACCCGGGCCATAGAGGCCTACGGCGTCGTCATCGCCGCCCTGCCGAAGAGCGCCGCGGCCTACTACAATCGCGGCCAGCAGCTGTCCAAGAAGAGCGAGCACGAGGCGGCCCTCGCGGATTTCCGCAAGGCCGCCGAGCTGGACCCCAAGGACCTGGACGCCCTGATCAATATCGGCATCGAGCTGGGCAACCTGAACGAGGACGATGCGGAGCTGAAGACCTACGACCAGGTCCTGGCCATCGATCCCGCCAACATCGCCGCCAAGGTCAACAAGGCCATCGTCTACGCCGATCGCGAGGACTGGCCGGCGGCGGTCGCGGCCTACCGCCTGGCGACCCAGGCGGCGCCGAAACGCGCGGACCTGCAGATCTCGTTGGGCGACGCCCTGGTGAACCAGGGCCAGTACGACGAGGCCAAGCGCGCCTACGACCAGGCCGTGAAGCTGGACGCCAAGGACGCCGGGGCCTGGCGCTCCCGCGCCCGGCTGCTGCGCCGAATGGGCCGCCTGCGGGAGTCCATCGCCGACTACGGCCGCGCCGTGGCCCTGGCGCCGGACGACGCCGACCTGCTGGTCGCCCGGGCCCAGGTGCTGTCCCTCGACGACCAGGAGGCCGCCGGCATGGCCGACCTTGACGCGGCGGTGAAGCTGGCCCCCAAGTCGGCCTTCGTCCTGAACAACCGCGCCCTGGCCCACGCCCGGGCCGAACGCTACGCCGCCGCCCTGGCCGACTACGACCAGGCGATCGTCGTCCAGCCCGACTACGAGCCGGCCTACTACAACCGCGCCGACGTGTTCATCGACCAGAGCCGCTACGACCGGGCCATCCGCGACCTGAACGCCTCGCTGCGCCTGTCGCCGAACGACAGCATGACCCTGGCCCGCAAGGGCCGGGTCTACTGGCTGGTGAAGGACTACCGCCGCGCGCTCGAGGAGCTGGACGCGGCCCTGGCGGCCGATCCGGAATACGCCGACGCCCTGCGCTGGCGCGCGGACGTCAAGGACGAGCTGGGCGACGGCCCCGGCGCCAAGTCGGACCGGGAGACGGCCGACCGCCTGGACAAGGCCAGCTAGCCCGCCAGCGCTTCCTTCTTCTCCTCCAGGGCCAGCCAGTCCTCCTCGGCCGTGGCCAGGTCGGCGCGGGCCTTGTCCAGGGCCTTCATCAGCTTGTCGAAGCCGACGGGGTCCTTGGCGTAGAGGTTCGGGTCGTGGAGCTTGGCTTCCAGGTCGCCGATGATCCTGGGCGAGGCGGCGATCAGGGCCTCGCACTCCTCGAGGCGCCGCTGGTCCTTGTAGGACAGCTTGACGGTCTTCTTCGGCGGGGGCGGGGCCGACGGGGTGACGATGGCCTTGTGCGAGCCCGCGCCCGTGGCGAAGTCGCCGGCCGCGCCCCGCGCGCCCTTGAAGAAATCCGGGGCCTGGTCGATCAGGTCGCTCCAGCCGCCGGGCGTCTCCAGCACCTTGCCGTGGCCGTTCATGGCGATGGTCGAGGTGGCCAGGCGGTCGATGAAGTCGCGGTCGTGGCTGACCAGGATGAGGGTTCCCTCGAAGTCGGCCAGCACCTCTTCCAGCAGGTCAAGGGTGTCCATGTCGAGGTCGTTGGTCGGCTCATCGAGGACCATCAGGTTGGTCGGCGTGGCCAGGGCCCGGGCCAGCAGCAGGCGGTTGCGTTCCCCGCCCGACAGGCTGGTGACCGGCTGGCGCAGCTGGGCCTCGGTGAACAGGAACTCCTTGGCGTAGCCGGCCACGTGCTTGGGCTGGCCGCGCACCAGGATGGAGTCGCCGCCCGACGGGGTCAGGAAGTCCCAGACGGTGATCTTTTCCGACAGCGCCATGCGGTTCTGGTCGACATAGGCGACCTCGAGATTGGTGCCCAGCTGAACGGTCCCGGCGTCGGCCTCCAGCTCGCCCAGCAGCAGGCGCACCAGGGTGGTCTTGCCGGCGCCGTTGGGGCCGACCAGGGCCACGCGGTCGCCGCGCAGGATGCGGGTCGAGAAGTTCTCGACGATGGTGCGCTCGCCGAACGTCTTGGTCAGGCCCTTGGCCTCGACCACGCGCTTGCCCGAGGTTCCCGAGCTCTCGACGGCCATGGTCATCGAGCCGCGCTTGTCGGCGACGATGTCGCGCTTCTGGGCGCGCAGGTCCATCAGGGCGCGGCGGCGGCCTTCGTTGCGGGCCCGGCGGCCCTGGACGCCGCGGGCCAGCCAGGCGTTTTCCTTCTCCAGCTGCTTGTTCAGCCGGCGCTCCTCGTCGGCCTCGGCGGCCAGCACCTGCTCGCTCCAGGTCTCGAACTCGGCGAAGCCCTTGTCGAGGCGGCGCACCTTGCGGTGCTCCAGCCAGAAGGTGCGCTGGGTGACGCGGTTGAGGAAGGCGCGGTCGTGGCTGACGATCAGGGCCGCGCACTTGGAGTTGGCCAGCTCCTCTTCCAGCGTCTGGATGGCGAAGATGTCCAGGTGGTTGGTCGGCTCGTCGAGCAGCAGCACGTCGGGCTGTTCGGCGAAGGCGCGGGCGAGCGCGGCGCGGCGGCGCTCGCCGCCCGAGAGGCCTTGGGTGCTCTTCTGGAAGTCCAGGCCGAAGTCGGCCAGGGTCGCGTGGGCCTCGTAGTCCTGGGCGCCGCCGGCCGTGCAGTAGTCGAGCAGGGTCTCGCCGGTGATGTCCGGCTCCTGGCTGACGAACACCACCTTGGCGCCCGGCTGCACGGCGCGCTCGCCGCTGTCGGCCTCGGCGCCCTGGGCGGCCAGCACCTTCAGCAGGGTCGACTTGCCGGCGCCGTTGCGGCCGACCAGGCAGGCGCGCACGCGCGGCTCCAGGGCCAGGTCCACGCCGTCGAACAGCGGCTTGGCGCCGTCGGCGAGACGGACGTCCTTGAGGGCGAGCACGGGGGCGCGGGCGGGGGCGGCCATGGAGCGGTCTTTACGTCTGGGAGGGCGGTGAGGCGGGGGAGGCGAAGGAGATGGGGCCTATAGCAGGGCGCGGGGAGGGGGAAGGCGGAAAGTTTGGCTGGCGAGGGGGTGATTGCGAGCGGCGAGGGCAAGCGCTACCATGGCGTGCATGGACGAACAGAGCTTCTCGCCCCTCGGAAAACGCCTTTGGGACCTCGGCCAGTGGCTCGTGACGCTGGCCCTGCTGTGGATGGGCGGCGGCGAAAGCGTCATGCGGTTCTTCGCTAGCGGCGGACGGGATGGCGTGGTGGTCACCGCGTGGCTTTCCGGTTGGCTCGCGGCCAGCCTGGTCTTCGGTGTCGCCATTCGCCTGATCGACAAGCCGTCGGTTGGCCGGCGTCGCGCCCTGGCCTGCGCGATCCTGGGCACGGCGCTTTGGCTGGGCCTGTGCGCCTGGGCCTTGGGGATCATTCCGCCGGCCGGCCGGCCGGCCGCCGCGGTGCTGAGCCTGGGGCCGATGGTCGTCGGCTGGTGGTGGCTGGGGCTCAAGCTGTATGGCGCCGAGACGCCGACCACAGGCCTTGGAAAGGTCGCCAGGTGGGCGTTCCTCCTCCTGTTCGCGGCGATGCTCGGCGCGCCTCTGCTGATGAGCTTTTTCCTTGAAGGCGGCTGGCGCGAGGGCGGGCCGGTGCTGCTGGCCCTGTTCGCCTGCGGTTGCCTGCTGATGGCCGTGCTGGCGGCCTTCTTCCGCCCCAAGCCCCAGGGGCAGGTCTAAGCCGCCTGCTTCATCTCCTCCACCGGCGCCGGGACCGGCCTGCGCAGCACCCGCTCGCGCAGGCGCAGGAAGGGGCGTTCGATCAGCAGCCACAGCAGGACGGCGGCCGCGACGTCGGCGGCGAGATAGGCGCCAAGGCCGGTCCAGCCGCGCAGCACGGTGTCGCCCAGGGCCTCGCGCAGCATGTGCTGCACCGGCTTGTGGACGAGGTAGAGGCTGTAGGCGAGGGTCGCCACGGCGGTGACGGGCTGGAGCGGCAGCCGCTGCAGGGCCGGCTCCAGGTCGAGCAGGGCGCAGAGCAGCAGGGTCGTGGCCAGGCACGCCAGCGGATAGAGGAAGACAGCGCCGGTCAGGTCCAGCGCCACGCCGTCGGCGGTGCGCAGGCACAGGATCACGGTGGCGACGGCGGCGGCCAGGCCCAGCGGTCCGGTGATCGTCGGCGGCAGCCAGCGGGCGACCTGGGCGGGGCGGAAGATGCGGGCGGCGGCCAGCAGCACGCCCAGGGCCAGGCCGTCGAGCCGGGTCCTGGTCGGGTAGTAGATCAGCCGCAGGAAGTCGGCCGGCCGGGTGGACGGATCGGCGGCCGGGCCGTGCCAGATCCCCCAGCGCAGGGCCATGCCGCCGAGGATCAGGGCCGCGCCGACGGCGACGCTGGGTCCCCATCCCCTGAAGCGGGCCAGCAGGAGGACCAGCGGCGGCAGGATCCAGTAGAAGTGCTCCTCGACGCACAGCGACCAGGCCGAGGTGAAGGCGCCGGTGACGCGGTAGTCGAGGCCGACGTTCATGGTGAAGGTCAGGAACCGCCACAGCGGCTGGATCGCCTTGCCGTCCGAGAAGCCGGGCAGCAGGAAATAGAGCGCCAGCACCACCAGGAAGGCCGGCAGGATGCGGAAGGCGCGGCTGGTCCAGAAGCGCTTGAAGTCGACGCCGGCGCCCGCCGCGATCCCCTTCAGCAGCTGGGCGCCGATCAGGTAGCCGCTGAGCACGAAGAACACGTCGACCCCCAGCCAGCCGAAGGGCTGGACGGTGAGCAGCGGCTCGGGCCGGGCGGGCTTGGGCATGTGCCAGGCCATGACCAGCAGGATGGCGGCGGCGCGCAGCAGGTCGGGTCCGTAGGCGCGGCGATGCTGGTCGCGCGACGGGGCGAAGAGGGCGGCGAGGGCCCTGGAGACGGCGTTCATGATGATCCCGAAAGGCCGCCGGGAGGCTCGGGCGGCGGCCTGGGAGGATGGTGCGCGATCAACCTTGAGTCGTCACGGGGGAGGGGGCGAGGTTTCGGAAGATTTCGATCGCCGCGCCGGCCCCCTCAGTCGCTCCGCGACAGCTCCCCCAGAGGGGGAGCATCTTGATACGCGGCGCTACTAGATCCTCCCCCTCTGGGGGAGGTGGCCCGGAGGGCCGGAGGGGGTCTACGCCCCGGCCAGCCGCCACACGGCGAAATCCTTGAACCGCAAGCGGCTCCAGGTGGTGCGCAGGCCGAACCAGCCCGAGCGGTAGGGGTCCTGGTCGGCCAGTTCGAACAGCTTGCGCCCGTCGGCCCAGTACTGGATCAGGCCGTCATAGGCCACGAGCTGGACGGCGACCCAGCGGTTGGGCTGGAGCAAGGTCCGGGCGTCCTTGAGGTCGTGCTGGGGCAGCATGGGGCGATCGCCGGCCCGGCCGACATAGCGGCGCAGGCGGGTGCTGGAATTGTAGTTGCCGCCCTGGCCGACATAGTAGGTCTTCAAGAGGTCGTAGTCGGCGAAGGCGCCGCTGCGGGGGCTGGCGAAGAGGTCGTCCGGGGAGCGGACGTCGGTGGCCATCCAGAAGGCGTTGAGGTCGCTGATCCGGTCGTTGCGGCCGCCTTCATAGACCGCCAGGGCCTGGTATTCGATCAGCAGCGGGCCTTGCAGGCGCGGCTTGAACCAGGCGGTGAGGCCGGCCGGGGCGTCGAGCTCGAGGACGCCGTTTTCGGCCTTCACGGCGGAGGGTTTTTCGGCCTCGATCGTCCAGTTGCCGAGGTCTTGGGTGAAGTCGTCCGCATAGAGACGGTCGGCCTTGCGCCAGGGCTCGGGGGCTTGCGCGTTAGCCGTCGTGGCCAGCGGCAGGGCGAGGGCGGAAAGGGCGAGGGCGCGGCGGGTGAGCATGGGGCAGGGGTAGCAGGGCCGGAGACGCTCGCGAAGCCCCTCTCCCCTTGCGGGAGAGGGTGGCCTCCGAAGGAGGTCGGGTGAGGGGTCTCTCAGGCCGTACCGCCGCGGCGGCGGTCAGGCTGGGTGAGGCGATTTCCTTTTGAGAGACCCCTCATCCGTCGGCCTTCGGCCGCCACCTTCTCCCGCAAGGGGAGAAGGATCTAGTCTTCCGGCTCGTAGGGCCAGTCGCCCTTGTCGACCATCAGGTCGGTGGCGACGAAGTCCATGGCGTCTTCGGGGTCGTCGAGGCTGGTTTCGCTGATGGTCTGGTCGCGGATCGAGATCCCGGCCTTGTGCGGGCTGTCGGGGTCGCCGGTGATCAGCGGGTGCCACTGGGGCAGGGTCTTGCCCTCGTGCAGGCGGCGATAGGCGCAGGAGGGGGGCATCCACTCCAGGTCCTCGATGTTGTGCGGCGTCAGCTTGATGCAGTCGGGCACGGTCTTGCGGCGATTGGGGTAGTCGCTGCAGCGGCAAAGATGGGCGTCGAGCAGCTGGCAGTGCACCCGTGTGGGGATCACTTCGCCCGTATCTTCGTCTTCGAAGCGAACCAGGCAGCAAAGGCCGCAGCCGTCGCATAGACTCTCCCACTCGGGGACGGTCATCTGGTGAAGGGATTTCGTCTCCCAGAAAGGTTTGCGCGCCATCATCGGGGCGTCCTAAACCCAATCGGCCCGAAGACCAACTGGACGCAACACCGCACGTGAACGACTGGACGCTTCCGCCCTACAAGTTCGAGGACACGCCCGCGCGCCCGACGCCGCCGGCGCAGGGCGGATTCGCGCCTGTTCCGCCGTCGCCGCCCGAGCCTCCGGGGCAGCCTCCGCCCCCTCCACCTGGGCGTCCGCCGGAGGAGCCGTTCCGGGCCGACCTGAAGCCGCCGCGCAAGAAGGGCGGCTGGGGCTGGGTGTGGATCACCCTGCTGGTCAGCGCCCTGATCGGCTTCATCGCCGTGGGCGGGGGCGCGGCCTATGTGTGGTTCAAATATCTGAAGGACACGCCGGAGCTGCCCAGCCGCGAGAGCCTGTTCGCCATCAACCGCGCGCCGGGCGTGCGGTTCGAGGACCGCAGCGGCCAGGTGATCGCCACGCGCGGCCCGCGCTACGGCCAGCGGGTGACGGTCAACACCGTGCCGGGCTACGTGCCGCTGGCCTTCCTGGCGGCCGAGGACAAGCGTTTCTACAAGCACGGGCCGATCGACCTCTACGGCATCACCCGCGCGGCCTGGGTCAACTGGCGGGCCGGCCGCACGGTGCAGGGCGCCTCGACGCTGTCGCAGCAGCTGGCCAAGGGCCTGTTCCTGACGCCCGACCGGACGGTCGAGCGCAAGCTGCAGGAAATGCTGATGGCCTGGCGCCTGGAACAGGTGCTGAGCAAGGACGAGGTGCTGGAGCTCTATCTGAACCGCGTGTTCTTCGGGGCCAACACCTATGGCGTCGATGGCGCGGCAAGGACCTATTTCGGCAAGCCTGCCAGCCAGTTGACGCTGTCCGAAGCCGCCCTGCTGGCCTCGCTGCCCAAGGCGCCCTCGCGCCTGGCCCTGACGCGGGACATGGAGGGGGCGCTGGCCCGCTCGCGGCTGGTTCTGGCCAACATGAAAAAAGAGGGCTGGATCACCGCCGAGGAGGAGGCCAAGGCGCTGGACGACACCCCGCGCCTGTCGCCCGACGCCGTCAGCGACGAGGGCGACTATGGCTGGGTGCTGGACTACGCCACCACCGAGGCCATCCGCATCGCCGGCCAGAACGCGCCGGATCTGGTGGTGCGCCTGACCATCGACAGCCGCTTGCAGAAGGCGGGCGCCGACATCGTGCGCCAGGCCATCGCGCTCGGCGGCGAGCATGCGGGCGCGAGCCAGGCGGCGCTGCTGTCGATCTCGGCCGACGGGGCGATCCGGGCGATGGTGGGCGGCACGGACTACATCGCCAGCCCATTCAATCGCGCGGTGCAGGCCCGTCGCCAGCCGGGCTCGACCTTCAAGCCGTTCGTCTATGCCGCGGCCCTGGAGAAGGGCGTGCTGCCGACCGACATCCGCGTCGACGCCCCGGTGCAGTTCGGCGACTGGAAGCCGGAGAACTATGGCGGCGACTATCGCGGCCCGATGACCGTCGAGCAGGCCCTGGTCACCTCGACCAACACCATCGCCGTCAAGCTGGCCCAGGAGGCCGGCGGTTCGCGGGTGGCGGACCTGGCCCGTCGGTTCGGCGTGACCAGCCTGCCCGAGCGGCCGGACCTGTCGGTGGCGCTGGGGGCCTATGAGGTCAATCTCTTGCAGATGACCTCGGGCTTCCAGGTGTTCCAGCTGGGCGGCCAGCGCGTGGCGCCCTACGTCATCGAGAGCATCGCCGCCCAGGACGGCCGGCCGATCTACAGCCGCGGGCCGCTGGCCCCGACCCAGGTCTACGACGTCGCCAAGGCCAGCATGATGGTCAAGATGATGAAGAAGGTGGTCGACCAGGGTACGGCCAAGCGGGCGGCGTTCGGCTGGCCGGCGGCGGGCAAGACCGGCACCAGCCAGAACTGGCGCGACGCCTGGTTCGTGGGCTTCACCCCCGACTTCGTGACCGGCGTCTGGGTGGGCAACGACGACGACAAGCCGATGAACAAGGTGGTCGGCGGTGACATCCCGGCCAGCATCTGGCGGCGGTTCATGCTGGCCGCGCACCAGAACCTGGCGATCCGCGACTTCCCGTGGCTGCTGCCCGATCCCGAGCCGAGGACGTCGCCCGATCCGAGGAACGGCTTCTACGAGACCCTGTCGTCGGAGTTCGCGCGGACGGCTTCGGAACTGGAGGCCGACGCCGCGCCGGACGAGCCGGCGCCGGGGGCGGGGCCGAGCGGGGCGCAGCCGCCGCCGGAGCTGCCTTACTGATCCCTCTCCCCTTGCGGGAGAGGGTGGCCTCCCGGAGGGAGGTCGGGTGAGGGGTCTCTCAGAAGTCGAACGCCGCGATAGCCGATCAGCTGTCGCGGCGTTTTTCGTGGGTGCGACCCCTCATCCGTCGGCCTTCGGCCGCCACCTTCTCCCGCAAGGGGAGAAGGACGCTTTTACGCCTGGAAAGTCGCCCTTAGCCGCGCCTCGTCCGGCGTGGCGGCGACGTGGATGACCAGGGTGGCGGGCAGGTCGAGGGACGGGTGCAGGGCCGCGTGGGCGGCGAACCAGGCGACCTCTTCGATGGGCTCGTCGTCGTGCCAGGTGGTCATGATGAAGTCGTCGTCGGGTGGGGCGCCCGGGAAGGCGGCGATGGCGGCGTCGTCGATCGCGTCGTGCCAGGCCTCGCAGTCGGTTCCCCAGGCCAGGGCGTAGCGGCAGCCGGACCGCGCCAGCCAGGCGGCGAGCTCGGCCCGCCAGGCCGTGTCGGCCAGAGCTTCCAGCACCAGGACGGCC
>Ga0102591_1000544_pt1 | contig 69785 bp, 91 predicted proteins | sample AraplaCol_mCL_r2_2_FD_76860 | JGI IMG/M metagenome (GOLD analysis project Ga0102591, IMG submission 76860) | Arabidopsis root microbial communities from North Carolina, USA - plate scrape MF_Col_mCL_r2 (SPADES assembly) (version 2) | ecosystem: Host-associated > Plants > Roots > Endosphere... | reverse complement strand
CGGCGGCGTAGACCTCGCCGGCCGGCACCTTGTAGCCCTCGGTATAGAGCTTGAAGTGATGGATCAGCGCTTCCATCGAGCGCTTCATCTCGCCGCGCTTGGGCGGCACCATCTTGCCGTCGAGCGAGGAGACCGGGCCACCGCCATCGGCCGCCAGGAGCTTCTCGCAGCACTGCTTCATGATGCGGACCGACTGGCGCATCTCTTCCATGCGGATGCAGTAGCGGTCGTAGCAGTCGCCGTTCTTGCCGACGGGGATGTCGAATTCCATCTCCTCGTAGCACTCATAGGGCTGCGACTTGCGCAGGTCCCAGGGCGCGCCGGAGCCGCGCACCATCACGCCCGAGAAGCCCCATTTCCAGCAGGTCTCGAGATCGACCACGCCGATGTCGACGTTGCGCTGCTTGAAGATGCGGTTGTCGGTGAGCAGACCTTCGAGGTCGTCGCAGACCTTGAGGAAGGGGTCGCACCACTCGGCGATGTCGTGGATCAGCGAGACCGGAATGTCCTGGTGTACGCCGCCCGGCCGGACATAGGCCGCGTGCATGCGCGCACCGCAGGCCCGCTCGTAGAAGATCATCAGCTTCTCGCGCTCCTCAAAGCCCCAGAGCGGGGGCGTGAGGGCGCCGACGTCCATCGCCTGCGTCGTGACGTTCAGCAGATGCGAGAGGATGCGGCCGATCTCGGAATAAAGGACGCGGATGAGCTGGCCGCGGCGCGGCACGGTCACGCCGACGAGGCGCTCGACCGCCAGCGCATAGGCATGCTCCTGGTTCATCGGCGCGACATAGTCGAGCCGGTCGAAATAGGGCACGGCCTGGAGATAGGTCTTGGCCTCGATCAGCTTCTCGGTGCCACGATGCAGCAGGCCGATATGCGGGTCGACGCGCTCGACCACCTCGCCGTCGAGCTCCAGCACGAGGCGCAGAACGCCGTGCGCCGCCGGGTGCTGCGGCCCGAAGTTGATCGAGAAGTTGCGGATGTTGTGCTCTGACATCGCCGGCTCCGCTTACGCCGTCTTGGCTTTTTCATCGCCCGGCAGCACGTAGTCCGTGCCTTCCCAGGGCGAGAGGAAATCAAAGTTGCGGAATTCCTGGTTGAGCTTCACCGGCTCGTAGACGACGCGCTTCTGCTCGTCGTCATAGCGGACCTCGACGAAGCCCGTCAGCGGGAAGTCCTTGCGCAGCGGATAACCCTCAAAACCGTAGTCGGTGAGGATGCGGCGCAGATCCGGATGGCCGGAGAACAGGATGCCGTAGAAGTCGTAGGCCTCGCGCTCGAACCAGTTGGCGGCGGGGAAGACCTCGATGACGGAGGGAACCGGGGTCGCCTCGTCGGTCTGCACCTTCACGCGGATGCGCCGGTTATGGTGCGGCGCGAGCAGGTGGTAGACGACGTCGAAGCGCTTCTCGCGGCCCGGGTAATCCGCGCCAGCGATGTCGGTGAAATTGACGAAGCGGAAGCGCGGATCCTCGTAAAGGGTCTTGAGGACCTGCACGATCGCAGCCGCCTCGGCTTGGATCGTCAGTTCCTCGAAGGCGACGACCGCCTCGGTCACCGCGCCGGGCAGCGCGGCCTTGATATCTTCGCCGAGCTTTTCGAGCACTTCGCTCATCGCTTCACCTTCATCGCCTGCGGCATCGACCGACGGTAGCGCTCAGCGCTCGATCGTGCCGGTGCGCCGGATCTTCTTCTGCAGCAGCAGCACGCCATAGAGGAGCGCTTCGGCCGTCGGCGGGCAGCCCGGGACATAGATGTCGATCGGGACGATGCGGTCGCAGCCGCGAACCACCGAGTAGCTGTAGTGGTAGTAGCCACCGCCATTGGCGCAGGAGCCCATCGAGATGACGTAACGCGGCTCCGGCATCTGGTCGTAGACCTTGCGGAGCGCGGGAGCCATCTTGTTGGTCAGCGTACCGGCGACGATCATCACGTCGGACTGGCGCGGTGAGGCGCGCGGAGCGAAGCCGAAACGCTCGACGTCGTAGCGCGGCATCGAGAGCTGCATCATCTCGACGGCGCAGCAGGCCAGACCGAAAGTCATCCACATCAGCGAGCCGGTGCGGGCCCAGTTGATCAGGTCGTCGGTGGCGGTGACGAGGAAGCCCTTGTCGGCCAGCTCGTTGTTGATCTCGACGAAGAAGGGATCACGCGTGCCGACCGGCATGCCGTCCGGACCCAGCAGGCCCTTCGGTGCCGGCGCGACGAGCGGGTCGCCGCGATCGATCGCTGTGATTGCCATACTCTAATCCTCGTGAAGCTGGTGACTGCCGGATGAAACGCCGTGAAACGCGTCGTGACCCGACGGCCCTAGTCCCACTCCAGTGCGCCCTTGCGCCACTCGTAGACAAAGCCCACGGTCAGCACACCGAGAAAGATCATCATCGACCAAAAACCATACCAGCCGAGGCTGCCGAAGGCGACGGCCCAGGGAAAGAGGAAGGCGACTTCGAGATCGAAGATGATGAACAGAATCGAGACCAGATAGAACCGGACATCGAACTTCATGCGAGCGTCGTCGAAGGCGTTGAAGCCGCACTCATAGGCGGAGAGCTTCTCGGCGTCAGGCTTCGAGTAGGCGATCGCGAAGGGCGCGATCAGCAGGGCCAGGCCGATGACCGCCGAGACGCCGATGAACAGCACCAGCGGCAGGTAGTCGCTCAGAATGGATGACGCCTGGAGAGCTTGCATGGTCGGACTCACTTCAAACGGCCGCATGACGGCTCGCTGCCCAGTCGCTTAGACCCTGGATTAGAATGAAGCAAGACTCCACCGCGCCGCACAATCGCCGGATTGGGTTGAATGCAGCGCCGTGCGGGCGATTTCGACGGCTCCGTGACAGCGCCGCCCGTGCCAGGGAGCGAATTCAGGCGCAAAGGGGCCGTTTCGTGCCGATCCGCGGAACGGAAGCAATCCGTTCACCTCTCGAATCGTTTCCCCAGGGAACCGCGACTCGCGGGCGCAGCCGAGGCGCCTTCGCTAGAGCCGGATCCGATCAGGTTGAATCAACCTGATCGGTGAATCCGCCTCTAATTTATTGATAGAGAACGCGTGATCCGATCGGACTGCTACGCAGTCTGATCGGCGCGCGCTCTAGTGCGCGACGCGGCCGCGCGACCGGCCGCCGCCCGGCGACCGGCAGGAGCAGCCGGACCCGATCGCGACAGGCTCGGCGAGAACGCAGACGCGCCGCGAGGTGCGGCAGTGGCGCCCCTCCTCCCGCGCGATATAACGCTGGGCGGTGGGACGGTTGGACGGGGTGCCGCGCCAGGACGAGCCGGCATCGATCGGCGGGCCGGCGCCCGGAATGCCGCCGCCGGGCGCATGCAGCCGGATATCGGGTACGCTGTCGCTGAGCGAGGGCGGGCCGAGGCCCTGCCTCGGGCCACCGGGCACGAGCGGCCCGGTCCCCGGCGTGCCGATCTGCGCCATCGCCGGAGAGGCCAGCATGAGCAGCAACGGCAGCAGCATCCGGCGCATCATGGCTCAGCCTCCTTCAGCATGAGCCATAACAGCTACTACCTCGCGGCAGTGACGACTACCTCAATCATGGCGCCGCCACCCAGATCGGCGACACCGACCGTGGCGCGCGTCGGCATGTCGTCGCCGAAGAAACCGGTCCAGGCAGCGTCCATCTCCTTCTTCTGCGACAAGTCGGTCACAAAGATCTGCGCGGCGACGATCGCCTTGCGGTCGAGACCAACCTCGCGAAGATAACCCTCGATCTTGCCGAGAATGTTCTCGGTCTGCGGGCCCATGGTCTTGCTGGTGTCGTCCGCGATGCAGCCCCCGACGAAGACGAGATTGCCGGTCTCGACGATGCGGTTCTGGATCGGTGTCTTGATGCTGCGCTTGATGGTCATGGTCTTTCTCCTCTGGAATTGAGTTCAATGCGCCTGCGCGAAGCGGGCGATGTCGAGCCCGTCGATCGGGACATTGCTGCGGCCGGTCGCGATGATCTCGGCCATCACCGCGCCGGCGCCGGGGCCGAGCTGGAAGCCATGGGCCGAGAAGCCGAACTGGTGGTAGACGCCCTCATGCTTCGCGCTGCGGCTGAAGACCGGCAGGTCGTCGGGCATGCGGGCCTCGATGCCAGCCCAGGCACGCACGATCAGGGCGCCGCGCATGATCGGGAACAGGTCCCAGACCGTCTCCGCATTGGTGGCGAGCTTCCCCCAGTCGAGGATGGTGCGGTTCTCGTCGCGAACCGCCCTGCCCTGATAGCCGCCGCCGATCAGCACCGTTCCGTTGCCGAACTGCTTGAAGGAGAGCTTGCGGCCCCGCAGGATCACCACCGGCTTGATGAAAGCCGGCATGGGCGCAGTGATCATCAGCATCGGCGCGATGACCTCGAGCGGCACCGGCTCACCGAGATCGGCGGCGATGCGATCGGCCCAGGCGCCGGCCGCGTTGACGATGCGGGGGCTTAGGAACTCGCCGGCATCGGTAACGACGCGCCAGTTCGCGCCATCCTGCCGGACGGCCGTGACCCTGACGCCTTCGCGGACATCGACGCCGAGCTTCTCGGCCTTCAGCTTGAAGGCCTGCGTCGCGCGCAGGGGGATCGCCGCGCCATCGCGGCGCGAAATCACGGCGCCGGGGCAGCTCTCAGAGACCGCCGGGACGATCTCGCGCAGCTCCTTGGCGTCGATCAGTTCTTCGTGATGGAAGCCGCGCAGGTTGAGGTCGTCGACGCGGGCGCGGCAATTCGCCAGATCGGCCTCGTTCTCGGCGACCATGACCTGGCCGTCGCTGGTGAAGCCGCAATCGTCGTCGACCAGATCCTCGATCTGGTGCCAGATCGCCATCGAGGCGTTGGAGAGCGGTATCTCGGCGACATGGCGGGCGAGTTGACGGACGCCGCCGGCATTGACGCCGGAGGCGTGGCGGCCGGCATGGTCCTTCTCGATCAGGATGACCGAGAGCCCGCGCAGCGCGCAGTGCAGCGCCGTCGAGCAGCCATGGATGCCGCCGCCGATGACGATGACGTCGGCGCTGGCCGGCCGCATGCTCACCGCACGACCGCCTTCACCGAGGCTTCCGTCTGCGGCAGGGCGGCGAGCTCAGCCAGCGTTACCGGCTTCACCGGCGGACGCAGACGATAATAGCCGGTCTCGATCGGGCTGGTGCCGCGGACCTCCGAGATCAGCTCGGCCACGGTCGGGCCGCAGAGCCTGCCCTGGCAGGGGCCCATGCCGCAGCGCAGGAAGGCCTTCATCTGGTTGGGGCCGGTGACGCCGAGGCGCCGCGCCGTATCGCGGATCTGGCCGGCCGTGACCTCCTCGCAACGGCAGACGATGGTCTCGTCCTTCGGCGCGAGGAATTGCGACGCGGGCTTATAGAGCAGGTCGAGAAAGCGGCGGCCCTGCAGCCGACGCTCCAGCTCGGCGCGGAACGGCGCGGCCTGCCGGTCACGCTCGGCCTGCGGCAGGCGCCCGAGACGGCGCGCCGCGTCGAAGGCCGCGATCTCGCCGCGCAGCGCCGCGCTTTCGGCGCCGCCGATGCCGGCACCGTCACCCGCGATGGCGATGCCCGGCACGGAGGAAGCGAACCAATCATCCAGCTTGGGCACCCAGCAATGCTGCTCGCTGTCGAAGTCGTGCTCGCAGCCCGCGGCATTGGAGAGGTTGATGCTGGGGATCACGCCCTGATGCAGGAGCAGCGTGTCACAAGCGATAGCCTCGGTCGTGCCGCCGCGCTCGACGGTCACCGAAGCGAGCTTGCCCTCACCCGCTGCGGCGAGCCCGGTGATGCCGGAGACGAAACGGAGCTTGCGCCGGGTCTGAGCCATCAGCTTCAAGCCTTTGGCGAGATAGGGCGAGCGCAGGAAATCCGGGAAGGCAGCGAGCGCCTTGGTCCAATTGCGCTTCGGCGTGGTGTCGAGCACCGCGACGATCTCGGCACCGGCCGCGGCGAGCTGGCTCGCCAGCAGATAGAGCAGCGGCCCGCAGCCCGCGATCACCGTGCGGCCTGCCGGGACGATGCCGGCACCCTTCAGCGCGATCTGTGCGGCGCCGGCCGTCATCACGCCGGGCAGCGTCCAGCCCGGGATTGGGAAAGGCCGCTCCTGCGCGCCGGTAGCGATGATGACCTGCGAGGCCGTGATCATCCGGGCCTTGCCACCCAGCGAAAGGCCGAGCTCGAAGAGATCAGGCTCCGCCTCGTCGGGGCCCAGAGCCCAGACGGTGCAGCCCGGCGCGTAGGCCGCGCTCGAGCGCTCGAAGCGGGCGACGATATCCGAACCGCGCCAGTAATCCTCGCCGAGGATCGAGCGATCCTTGACCGGGGTGGTGGTGATGGCGCGGTAGATCTGGCCGCCCGGCGCCGGGTTCTCGTCGGCGAGCAGGACGGAGACGCCGAGTTCCGCAGCGCGAGCCGCGGCGGAAAGGCCGGCGGGGCCGGCGCCGACCACGACGAGATCATAACGCTCGGCGAGTTGGCCGATATCGGTGAGCGGGGTCACGGCTCAAACCTCCTCGACATGGCGGCGGCCAGCTTGAGTCTCGATCGCCATGCCCTCAGCCAGCGGCACGAGGCAGCCCTGGCGATTGCCGACGCCATCGATGACGACGAGGCAGTCGAAGCAGACGCCCATCAGGCAATAAGGCGCGCGCGGAGCGCCGGAAACCGGCGTCTCGCGGCAGGTGGTGATGCCATTGGCGAGGAGAGCTGCCGCGACCGTATCGCCGGCGCGGCCTTTCAGCGCCTTGCCGTCGAAGGTGAAATTCAGCGCGGCGGCCGAAGCCACGTCACGCATGGGCCGGAACATGGAACCTCCGTGCGGTGAAGCTCGCGACCGAATCCGGCAGTTCGCCGGCAAGGATCGCGGGGGCAAGCGTCAGGGCGTGGTTGGCGGCGAGCGTCACGCCGGAATGGCAGGTGACGACGAAGGCGCCGGGGCAGGTCTCGGACTGGTCGTAGATCGGGAAGCCGTCCGGGCTCATCACCCGTAGCGCCGACCAGGTGCGGACAACGTTGAGCCCGGCGAGCCGCGGGAACATCTTGATCGCGCGCTCGGCCATGGTCGAGATGATCGGCTGGCCGACCACGGTGTCGAAGCCGGCATCCTCCTGACTGTCGCCGATCATCACGCCGCCCTCGTCAGTCTGGCGCACCGTGACCATCGGATTGTGCAGGAAGGGCTCGGTCTTCTCGGTGACGATGATCTGGCCCTTGCTCGGCTTCACCGGCGCGTCCAGCCCCACCATCGGCGCAAGCCGGGCATTGCCGAGACCGGCGCAAAGCACGACCTTGCCGGCCCGCACCTCGCCCCAGGGACCGGAGACGGCGAAGCCGCCCTCGCGCCGGATGATCGTCTCGACCGGGCTTTCCGGCCGGTAGTCGACGCCGCGACGCTGGCAGGCCTCGCGCAACGCCCGGAAGAGCTTCAGCGAATTCACATGGCCGTCGAGCGGGGAATAGAGCGCGCCGACCACGTCCTTGCCGATCGCAGGCAGGCGCCGCTTGGTCTCGGCATGATCGAGCACCTCATAGGGGAAATCAGTGAGCGGCTGGCTGTTGTGCAGCCGGCGCATCATCTCGACTCGCTTGTCCAGCTCGGCCTCCGAGAGGCAGAGCATGAAGCCGCCGGGCTGGCTGTGCGCCACGTCGATGCCCGCCTCCTCCCGCAGAATGCCGGCGAGCCCGTGCCAGTCATCGGCCGAGCGGCGCGACCAGAGCGCGTATTCGGGCATGCCGAAGCCCTTGGACTGCACCCAGACCAGCGCAAAATTGCCGCGTGAGGCGCGGAAGGCGGCGTCGCCCTCGTCGAGGACGATGACACGCGCTCCCGAACGGGCGAGGCCGAGCGCGATTGCGCCGCCGACTACCCCGCCGCCGATGACGACGACGTCGCCCTCGCCCCGGTTGCCGCTTGAGGTCATGGTCAGCCCTTTCCGGATCCGACGAAGAGGCGGTCGAGCCCGTAGAGCCTGTCGAGGGCGAGGAGGAGCCCCGCCGTCAGAGCAATGAGACAGGCCGAGACGGCCGCGATCAGCGGATCGATATTGTCCTGGATGTAGAGGAACATCCGGACGGGTAGCGTCACGGTGGCCGGCGAGGCGATGAACACCGTCATCGTGACCTCGTCGAAGGAGTTGATGGCTGCCAGCAGCCAGCCGGAGACGACGCCCGGCAGGATCAGCGGCAGCGTCACCCGGCGGAAGGCCGTGATCGTGTCGGCGCCGAGCGAGATCGCCGCATGCTCGATGCGCCGGTCGATGCCGTAGGAGGCGGCAAGCACGAGCCGGAGCGCGAAAGGCATGATCACGATGACATGGCTCAGCACGAGCCCGGTGAAGGTTCCGGAGATGCCGATCTGCGAGAAGAAGCGCAGGAAGGCGATGCCGAGCACGACATGCGGCACCATCAGCGGTGACATGAAGAGCGCCGTGATCGCCTCGCGGCCGGGGAAGCGATAGCGCGCGATGGCGAGCGCCGCCGGCACCGAAAGCAGGATGGCGAGCGTCGAGGAGAGCGCCGCGAGCCAGAGCGAGGCGTAGAAGGCACGCAGGAATTCTGGGTACGCGAAGATCGCCTTGAACCAGCGCAGGCTCGGGCCGCGCGTCGGCAGCGAGAGGTAGCCCTCCGGCGTGAAGGCGACCACGCAGACGATGACGAGCGGCGCCAGCATGAAGACCACGAACAGCGCGTGGAAGAAGAGCGCGAGGGGGCCGTTCTTCCTCATTCGAACACCTGTGCGTAGCGGCGCTCGATCAGCCGGTTCGAGCCGACGATGATGGCGACGAGGGCGACGAGGAGCAGCGTCGCCACCGCCGCGCCCAGCGGCCAGTTCAGCGTGTTGAGGAATTCGTCATAGGCGAGCGTCGCCGCGACCTTGAGCCGGCGCCCGCCGATGATCGCCGGCGACGCGAAGGCGCTCGCAGCAAGGGCAAAAACGATGATGCCGCCCGAGAGAATGCCCGGCACGATCTGCGGCAGGATCACGCGCGTCCAGATCGTCCACCAGCCGGCGCCGAGCGACATCGCCGCATTCTCGATCTGCGGATCGAGGCGCTGCAGCGAGGCCCAGACCGACAGGATCATGAAGGGGGTCAGGACGTGCGTGAGCGCGATCACCACGCCGGTCTCGGTGAACATGAATTCCAGCGGCGTGGCGATCAGCCCCAGCGCCATCAGCCCCTGATTGACGAGGCCGGTCGAGCCGAGCAGCAGCGCCCAGCCGAGCGTGCGCGCCACGACCGAGACCAGAAGCGGGCCGATGACGACGAGCAGGAAGGCGCTGCGCCAGCCCGGCGACATGCGGTTGAGGATATAGGCCTCCGGCACGCCGATCAGCACGCTCGCCAGCGTCACGAGGATGGCGATACGGAAGGTGCGCAGGAAGATTTCGAAGAAATAGGAATCCGTCGCGATCTCGCGCCAGTTCTTCAGGGTGAAGTCCGGCACGATGCCTTTGTACTGACCCCAATCGTAGAAGGAGAGCAGCACCGTCATGCCCAGCGGGATGATGACGAGGCCGAGGAAGACCAGCAGGGCCGGCCCCGTCAGCCAGAAGGGGGCATTGCGTTCGCTGACGGCGAGGCTCATGGCGCCCCGCTTTCGATGAGCGCGGCATCGCCCGGCGCGAAGCAGAGAGAAGTCGTCTCGCCTTCGGCAGGGACCGCGCCGCCGTCATTGCTGCGCATCAGGATCAGCGGACCGGCGGCGCTTTCCGCGTTGAGCAGCCAGTGCGAGCCCTGGAAGACGCGGGAGGTGACCTTCGCCGGGAAGCCGGCCGCGCCGGGCGCCGCAATCGAGAGGCGCTCGGGTCTGACAGCGAGCGTGACCTCGCCGCCGCCAGCGCCTGCAACGGGAACGACGAAACCATCGAGGTTCACCTGCCCTGCCCCGTCACCCCTGCCCTTCAGCACATTGGTCTTGCCGAGGAAATTGGCGACGAAGGCGGTGCTGGGGCGGCCATAGACCGCGTCCGGCGCGCCGATCTGCTCGACGCGGCCCTGGTTCATCACCACGATGCGATCGGACAGCGCCATCGCCTCGTGCTGGTCATGGGTGACGAGGATGGTGGTGGTGCCGACCGAGCGCTGGATGCGGCGCAGCTCGCCTTGCATCTCCTCGCGCAACTTGGCGTCGAGATTGGAGAGCGGCTCGTCGAGCAGGAGCAGTGCCGGCTGGATGACCAGCGCGCGGGCGAGCGCCACGCGCTGCTGCTGGCCGCCGGACATGCGCCGCGGATAGCGATCGGCGAAGCCCTTGAGCCCGACCAGCGCCATAGCCTCCAGCGTGCGCTTCTCGCGCTCGGGCTTGGCGATGCCGCGCATTTCGAGACCGAATGCGATGTTCTCGGCGACCGTCATATGCGGGAACAGCGCGTAGCTCTGGAAGACGATGCCGAGCCCGCGCTTGTTCGGCGCGACGGCGGCGAGATCGCCACCATCGAGCAGGATGCGCCCGCGATCGACCGAGGCGAAACCGGCGATCATCTGCAGGGTCGTGGTCTTGCCGCAGCCCGACGGGCCAAGCAGCGAGACGAACTCGCCGCGCTCCACCGCCAGGTCGAGCGCTTCGACGGCCGTCACGCTGCCATAGGACTTGCCCAGCCCTTCGAGGACGAGATGCGACATGGGACTCTTTGATCGTCGATGATTGAGCGAATGAAATACCGCCGTCATCCCGGACGAAGCGAAGCGGAGATCCGGGATCCATGCCGGAACTCCGATCGTCGACGCTCTGGCATGGATCCCGGGTCAAGCCCGGGATGACGGCGCGTTTCCGTGCGAGAGGACTAGCGGCGCTTACCGCTCGACCTCGCGGTTCCAGCGGCGCGTCCACTCCTCGCGCTTCTCATTGGCGACATCCCAGTCGACCGCCTTCAGCGCCTTGACCTGATCGCCATAGGGCAGGCCCTTCTGCTGGTCGGGCGTCAGCACGACCTTCGTGTTGGCCGGGCCCGAGCCACCACCGACGGCCAAAGCGACCTGGATCGGGGGCGAGAGCATGTGGTGCAGGAAGGCGTTGGCCTCGGCCGCATTCTTCGAGCCCTCGACCGGGCAGCCGGCGATGCCGAGCGCATAGCCGCCCTCCTTCGGATAGACGAACTCGGCCGGGAAGCCGGTATCGGCGAAGGCCTTGACGCGGCCCGACCCCCAGACGCCGAGCACCGCCTGCCCGTTCTGGAACAGCTCGGTCATCTTCGCCGGCGAAGGCTCATAGGCGAGGATGTTGGGGTTGATCTCGTCTTTGAAGGCCTTGAAGCCGGGCTCGATCGCCTTCTCACCGCCGCCGCCGAGCTGGGCGAAGGCGATCAGCGCATGCAGGCCATAGGTGTTGTTGATCGGCGGGACGACGACCTTCTTGCGGAACTTCGCATCCTTGAGGTCATTCCACGAGGTCGGCGCCGGCCATTTGTTCTCGTCGAAGACCTTCTTGTTGTAGAACAGGCCGGTCGCGACCATGCCGAGGCCGACGGCCTTGTTCGACTTGAACTTCATCACCGGAGCGACGTCGGCATAGATCGGCGCGTCGGTCAGCGTGCCGCAGAAGCCGAGCGACACCGCCTGATAGGCCGGGCCGTCATCGACAATGATGACGTCGATCTGCTGGTTGCCCTTCTGCGCCTGCAGCTTGGCGAGGGTGTCGGTCGAGTTGCCGGCGACGTATTCGACCTTGACGTTGTTCGCCTTCTCGAAGGGCGGGATGACCTCCTTGCGCATGGTCTGCTCGTAGGAACCGCCATAGCCGGCGACATAAAGCGTCTTCTGCTGCGCTTGCGCCGAACCTGCCCCGGCCAGCGCCGTCGTCGCCATAAGCAAACCGAACCATGCAGACTTCATCGGATCCCCTCCTCGTTTTCGAGTGATGCGGCGAGGTTCGATGACAGTTTGAAGTTGGTCAAATCGAATGATTCGTGCAACCCATGTCCAAATGTTATGGGCTGTAGGAGAGAGCGGGGCCGATGCTAAATCCGCGCCAGATCGAGGCATTCCGCGCCGTCATCGTCACGGGCGGGGTCACAGCCGCGGCCCAGGCGATGCGCATCACCCAGCCGGCAGTGACGCGGCTGATCCATGATTTGCAATATGCGCTGGGCCTGAAGCTCTTCGTCAAACGCGGCGCGCGGCTGGTGCCGACCAATGAGGCGATCTCGCTCTATCGCGAGGTCGAGCGGCAATTCGTCGGGCTGGAGCGCATCCAGGCGGCGGCGCAGAGCCTGCGTGAAGGCCGCGCCGGCACGCTGCGCGTCGCGGCGTTGCCGGCGTTCAATGTCGGCTTCCTGCCGCGGTTGATGGGGCGCTATATCCAGGAGCGGCCGGGCCTCGACGTCGCTATGTATGGCAGCATCTCCTCGCAGGTTGCTGACTGGGTCATTTCCGGCTTCTGCGAGGTCGGCTTCGCCCAGCTGCCGCTGGAATTCCCGACCCTCGATGTCGAATTGCTGCCCATAGCCGCTCAGGTCGCCGTCGTGCCGGAGGGCCACCCTCTCGCAGACAAGGACGTCCTTGGGCCGGCCGACTTCGCCGGCGAGCCCTTCGTCTCTTTGGAGCAGACAACGCTGCTTCGCTACCGGATCGACGCGATCTTCTCGGCGGAGCGCATCACGCGGGAAGTGCGGATCGAGACGCCGCTCTCCATGATCGCCTGCTCTCTGGTCGCGGCCGGCGCGGGCCTGAGCATCGTCGATCCGTTCACCGCCGCGGAGTATCGCGGGCGCGGCATCGTGGTGAAGCCGTTCAGGCCGATGATCCCCTCTGAGGTCGCGGTGATCTGGGCGACCGGGCGGTTCAGGTCGGCGCTGGCGCTGGACTTCGTCGAGATGGTGCGGGCCGTGCTCGCGGAGCCAGTCGCGCGGTGAAGGGAGGCGGCCGACGGCATGCGCCGCGACTTGTGGAGCGGCGCGAGTTGGATTGCTGGCGCAGGGAACAAGGCGCGCGGAACGTTCTTGAGTTGTCAAAGTAGTTTCGTAATCAGGCGCTAGGCGTAGCGGCGACACGACAATCAGCGATCGAAGGTTCCCGAATGCCGGCTCGAGAATGCCGGGGCCAGCCATGGTGAGACCTCGACCGATCGGCAAGCCGAAGTGATCGAATACCGTCGCGCCTTATCGCCCCAGCCTGCCCCAAGAACAGAGACGCCCCGATGCCCAACAGCCCCCTGGACCGGATCAAGGCCGAGATCACCGACAGCTTCGACGAGGAGCTGGAGCTGCAGTTCGAGGAGGAGCGCCTCGACGAGCTGGTCGCCGAGGGCATGCCCGGGCAGGACGGCAAGATGCTCGACCGGAAGGTCTATTTCCGGGAGCTCTTCCGCCTGCAGCATGAGCTGGTGCGGCTGCAGGACTGGGTGCAGCACAAGAAGCTCAAGGTCGTCGTCCTGTTCGAGGGGCGCGATTCCGCCGGCAAGGGCGGCGCGATCAAGCGTGTCACCCAGCGGCTCAACCCGCGCATCTGCCGCGTCGTGGCGCTGCCGGCGCCGACCGAGCGCGAGCGCAACCAGTGGTATTTCCAGCGCTACGTGCCGCACCTGCCGACGGCTGGCGAAATGGTGCTGTTCGACCGCTCCTGGTACAATCGCGCCGGCGTCGAGCGGGTCATGGGTTTCTGCACCCCGGACGAGCTGGAGGAGTTCTTCCGCTCCGTGCCCGAGTTCGAGCACATGCTCGTCCGCTCCGGCATCATCCTGATCAAATATTGGTTCTCGATCACCGACGAGGAGCAGGAATTCCGCTTCCGCATGCGCATCGAGGACCCGCTGAAGCAGTGGAAGCTCTCCCCCATGGACCTGGAGAGCCGGGCGCATTGGGAGGACTACACCCGCGCCAAGGAGGAGATGCTTGAGCGCACCCACACCAGCTACGCGCCCTGGTGGGTGGTCCAGGCGGTCGACAAGAAGAAGGCGCGCCTGAACTTCATCACGCATCTGCTGGGCCAGATCCCTTACGAGGACGTGCCCAAGCCGGAGATCGTCCTGCCCCCGCGCATGAGGAATCCCGACTATCTGCGCCACCCGGTGCCGCCGGAGATGTATGTTCCGGACGTGTACTGAGGGTTCTACAGGCGCCGTCGCACGCCCTTCCCATCATTCCGGAGCCGGCTTCGGCCCGCTCCGGGATGGCGATGCGGCCGGGTACGGAGCCCCTGAAACTGACTGATTTCGCGCCGAACCACTGCGTCATCCCGGCCGCGGCGAAGCGGAACGCCGGGATCCATTGTAGGGCGCTGCGCCCTACGATGGATCCCGGATCTACGCCGCTTCGCGGCTTGCCCGGGATGACGGCGTGGTTCCGTGGAAAACCAGCACGCTCTAGCTCGGATCGTCCCGGTGGACGTCGTGGACGGCCATGCCGATCGATTCCGGCGGCTTCTCCAGCCATTTGCGGTGGCTCAGCGTCCGGCGCGTGTCCTGATAGCCGCTATCCCAGTGCTCGCGCATCGAGGTGCCGGAGAACTCGTAGTCCTTGGCATCGCCCTCGTAGATCTTCTGCTGGTAGATCAGGTGGACGATGTTGATCTGCGGGATATCCTGCATATCGGCGAGGAAGACACGATCCTCGTCGGTGAGCAGGTCCTGCGGCACCCGCAATAGCGCCTGATTCAGCTTCAGCCTTAGATTGTGTAGGCGCCGGAACGTATCGGTGTTGTTGCGGGTCCGGCTGGAATACATGATGTCCTTGTGGCGGGCCATCACATCGGCCATGTCGCGGGGCAGGATGCCGCGGGCGCTGAACAGATCGACCTGGAAGACGAGCGTGTCATGCACGTCTTCCTGTTCCAGCAGGTACTGCAGCGGCGTGTTGGAGACGATGCCGCCGTCCCAATAATACTCGTTCTCGATCAGGGTCGCCGGGAAGGCGGGCGGCAATGCGCCGGACGCCATGATGTGCTGCGGGCCGATCACCTCGATCTCGCTGTCGAAGTAACGGAAATTGCCGGAGCGGACGTTCACCGCGCCGACGCTGAGCCGCCGGCGGCGATCATTCAGAACATCCCAATCGACCAGCCGGTTCAGCGTGCTCTCCAGCTCCGTCGTATCGTAGAAGCTGGTCGCCCCCGAGGAGCCGGGAAACTGGAACCATGGATTGAGGTCGCGCGGTTTGAAGAAGCCGGGCAGACCGGTCGTCATCGTCAGCAGCGAGCTGGTCTGGTTGCGCAGCTTGCGGAAGAAATCGCCTTCCGGCGTGAAGTGCCAGATCTTCCGGTTCGACACGGTCTCCCAGAAATCGCGCAGGCGATCGATCTGGCTGCCGGGGCGATTGCCGGCGATGATCGCGGCGTTGATGGCGCCGATCGACACGCCCGAGACCCAGTTCGGGTCGATGCCAGCCTCTTCCAGAGCCTGGAAGACGCCGGCCTGATAGGCGCCGAGCGCGCCGCCACCCTGCAGCACCAGCGCGACCGACTCATAGGGTGCGATCAGCTCGGCAATGTCGGGAACTTCGCCGCGACGCGGCTTCTTCGTCTTCTCCGTCATGGTCGTATCCGCCCTGCCCTTCTTACCGCGCCGTCTCGGCCAGGTAGTCATGCACGACCTCACCCAGCCCGAGCGTGAGGTCCGCGATGAAATGGGTGGCGGAGACGACCTCCAGAACCGGCAGCCGGGCGACATCGGCTATGACATGCCGGAAGAGCTGCAGATCGGCCGGCCCCGTCCAGGCGCCCTTCACCGTGATGTCCTGCAGATGGAAGCGCACCAGCTCGCAGATGCGCGGCGTGGCATCGACATCCGGGATGATCTTGACGAGGAAATTCGGCTTGATGAGCGAATGCATGACCTCGCCGACATCGAGCGGCCGGTGCTTGTAGCCCATGGTCGCAGTCGCGCAGAGCACGGAACCATAGTGGAGCGTGCCGACGATCACCTCGCCTTCGTGGGCGAGCTTGGGGTTCGCGAGCTTCTTGGGGAAGCCCCAGATCTCGCGCCCGCCGGCGATCGGCGCGTCGTCGTCGAGATACATCGCATGGACATAGACGCCCTCCTCGCCCTTGAAGCGGACGGGTATGACCTGCCCGGTCTCGGTATAGTCGCCGAAGCCGGTCGAATCCGGCATCCGGATGAATTCATATTTGACGACCGGCTCGACGATCTCGAGCGGCTCCGGCACCACGGCCTTCAACGCCTCAGGATCGGTGCGGTAGCTGATAATGAGGTATTCCCGGTCGATGAAGCGGTAGGGGCCCGGCGGATAGGCCGGGTTCGACAGGGGCACCGTAAGCGCGGCGAACGTCCTCGGCTTTCATGGCGGCGTCCTGCTGGAAAGAGAAGATAAGCTTGCAGAGGCTCAGTGAGCCGTCCAGCCGCCGTCGAGGGGCATCACCGTGCCCGTGATCGAAGCGGCGGCATCGCTGCAGAGGAAGAGCGCCAGGCCGGCGACCTGATCGACCGTCACGAACTGCTTGGTCGGCTGCGCCTCCAGCAGCACGTCGTTGATGACCTGTTCCTTGGTCAGGCCGCGGGCCGCCATCGTGTCCGGGATCTGCTTCTCGACGAGCGGGGTCCAGACATAGCCGGGGCAGATGGCGTTGACGGTGATGCCCTTGGTCGCGACTTCGAGGGCGACCGTCTTCGTGAGGCCGGCAATGCCGTGCTTGGCCGCGACATAGGCGGATTTATAGGGCGAGGCGACCAGCGCATGGGCCGAGGCGATGTTGATGACGCGGCCCCAGCCGCGGCTCTTCATCAACGGCAGCGCGGCCTTGATGGAGTGGAAGGCGGCGGTGAGGTTGATGGCGATGATCGCCTGCCACTTCTCCTCGGGGAACTCATCGATCGGCGCGACATGCTGGATGCCGGCATTGTTGACGAGGATGTCGCAGCCGCCGAAACGGTCGGCGGCCAGCTTCACCATCTCGGCGATCTCGGCGCTGGAGAGCATGTTGGCCGAGGAGTAGGCGCAGCCGACGCCGAACTCAGCCTCGATGCCGGCCCGCTCGGCCTCGATGGCGGCCGCGTCGCCCAGGCCGTTGATAACGATGTTCGCGCCGCGGGCAGCGAAGCCGCGGGCCATGGCGAGGCCGATGCCGCTGGTGGAGCCCGTGACGACCGCGACCTTGTCGCGCAGGCTAGGCTGGTTGGCTTGATCCGACATCGTGCCTCCTGCGGCTGAAGCCGCATATTCGAGAGCGACGCGGCCCGGCCGCCGGCCGGGCACGCGTTGAGGACGATCGCCGGTCTATGCTCGGTCAGCGGCGATCCCCGCTGTTGAGACATGACGAGATTTCACCACGATGACGTTTGGGCACGCGATGTGAGAGCCGCGCCGTGGGGCCGACGGACGGGCGCTTGATGTATCTACAATCGGGCTTTCGGCTCCGCATGAGCAGGCGGCCGATCTACGGGCCGCCCGGTCGAGTGAGCGGATGAGCTCACACCCGCTCGAGAGGCGCAGACATCATGCCTCACATCGGCCTTTTGATGGCCTTTGCGATGACGCCGACGATGCCTTCTCGGAAGAGCAGGACGCAGATCACGAAGATGCAGCCCTGGATGACGGTGACCCAGGCGCCGAGCGTCGCGAGGTAGTTCTGCATCGCGACGATGACGAGGGCGCCTGCGATCGGCCCGAAGACGGTGCCGAGGCCCCCGACCAAGGTCATCAGCACGACCTCGCCCGACATCGACCAGTGCACGTCGGTGAGCGAGGCGAGTTGGAAGACGATCGCCTTGGTCGCGCCGGCCAAGCCCGCCAGCGTCGCCGAGAGCACGAAGACCGCAAGCTTGTACTGGTTGGCGCGGTAGCCGAGCGAGATCGCCCGCGGCTCGTTGTCCCGGATCGCCTTGCAGACCTCGCCGAAGGGCGAGTGGATGATGCGGTAAATCAGCAGCAGCCCGCCCATGAAGATCACGGCGACCAGCCAGTAGAGCGCCCGATCATCGGCGAGGCTGACGAGGCCGAAGAGCTTGCCGCGCGGCACCGCCTGGATGCCGTCCTCGCCGCCGGTGAAGCGCGGCGTCTGCAGCGAGAAGAAGAACACCATCTGCGCCAGCGCCAGCGTGATCATGGCGAAGTAGATGCCCTGGCGGCGGATGGCCAGCGAACCGAAGAGCGCGCCGAGCATCCCGGCGATCAGCGTGCCGGAGAGGATCGCGAGCTCGGGGGTCAGGCCCCAGTGCTTGGCGGTGTAGGCGCTGACATAGCTCGCCATGCCGAAATAGGCGGCGTGACCGAAGGAGAGCAGGCCGCCATAGCCGAGCAGAAGATTGAAGGCGAGCGCGAACAGCCCGAAGCACAGCACCTTCATCACGAAGACAGGATAGGCGACGAAGGGCGCGATCACGAGCGCGACGGCGAGCCCGATCATGATCGCCCGGTGAAGCCGCTCCGTGCCCCTGCTGGTTTCGGAAATCCCGAGAGCGGCGGCCGGCGCTTCGGCTGAGGTGATGTCCGCCATGGTCAGCTCCTTGCAGCCTGCGAGGAAAGCGCGTTCATGCCGTCCTCCCGAACAATCCGGCCGGCTTCACCAGCAGCACCAGCACCATGATGACGAAAATCACGGTCGCGGCGCCTTCCGGATAGAACACTTTGGTCAGGCCCTCGACCAGCCCGAGCGAGAAGCCGGTGATGATCGAGCCGAGGATCGAGCCCATGCCGCCGATCACCACCACGGCGAAGACGACGATGATCAGATCGGCGCCCATATTCGGATTGACCGAGTAGATCGGCGCCGCCAGCACGCCGGCGAGCGCCGCCAGCGCCACACCGAAGCCATAGGTCAGGGTGACCAAGAGCGGCACATTGATGCCGAAGGCCTGGGTCAGGGTCGGGTTCTCGGTGGCGGCGCGCAGATAGGCGCCGAGCTTGGTCTTCTCGATCATGAACCAGGTCGTGAGGCAGACCACCAGCGAGGCGATGACCACCCAGCCGCGATAGTTCGGCAGGAACATGAAGCCGAGATTGTGCCCGCCCGCGAGCTGCGGCGGGATCTGGTAAGGCAGACCCGAGGAGCCATAACTGTTGCGGAACAGGCCCTGGATGATCAGCGCCAGCCCGAAGGTCAGCAGCAGCCCGTAGAGATGGTCGAGATGGGCGATGCGCTTGAGCAGGAAGCGCTCGACGACGATGCCGGTCGCGCCGACGATGAGCGGCGAGACGACCAGCGCCACCCAGTAGTTCAGCCCGAGATAGTTCAGCGCCATCCAGGCGACGAAGGCGCCCATCATGTACTGCGCGCCATGGGTGAAGTTGATGATGTTCAGGAGCCCGAATATCACCGCCAGCCCGAGGCTCAGCATCGCGTAGAACGAACCGTTGATCAGGCCGAGCAGGACCTGGCCGAACAAGGCTTGCGGGGGAATGCCGAGAAGCTCGAACATGCGTACCAATCACCTGACTGAAAGACCGGCCGCGTCATCCCGGGCGACCGCAGGTCGACCCGGGATCCATCGTAGGGCTTTGGAGCTTTACGATGGATCCCGGCGCTACGCTGCGCTCCGGCCGGGATGACGGCGGAGGGGACGGCTAGTTCACTTCTTGACCAGCGGGCAGTTGCTCTCGCTCAGCGGCTTGAAGGCCTGCTCGGCCGGCAGCACGGCGATCTGCTTGTAGTAGTCCCACGGGCCCTTCGACTCCGACGGCTTCTTGACCTCGAACAGATACATGTCGTGCATCTTACGGCCGTCGACGCGCACCGAGCCCTTGCCGAACAGCGGGTCGTCGGTCGGCAGCTCCTTCATCTTGGCCATCACGGTCGCCGAGTCCTTGCTCTTCGTCGCCTCGACCGCCTTGAGATAGTGCAGCAGGCCCGAATAGACGCCGGCCTGGACCATGCTCGGCTTCTTGCCGTTGTTCAGCTTGGCGAAGCGGTCCGACCAGGTGCGGGTCTGGTCGTTGGTGTCCCAGTAGAAGGACTCGGTCAGGACGAGGCCCTGCGCCGTCTGCAGCCCGAGCGCGTTGACGTCGGTGATGAAGACGAGCAGGCCGGCGAGCTTCTGCCCGCCCGCGACGATGCCGAACTCGCCCGCCTGCTTGATCGAGTTGATGGTGTCTCCGCCGGCATTGGCGAGGCCGATCACCTTGGCTTTGGAGGCCTGGGCCTGCAGCAGGAATGACGAGAAGTCAGTGCCCGGGAACGGCGTCTTCACCGCGCCGACCACCTTGCCGCCGTTCTTGGTGACGATGGCCGCCGTGTCGCGCTCCAGCGCATGGCCGAAGGCGTAGTCCGCCGTCAGGAAGAACCAGCTGTCGCCGCCCGCCTTCACCATGGCGCCACCGGTGCCCTGCGCGAGGGCGTAGGTGTCGTAGGTCCAGTGGATCGTGTTCGGCGAGCAGGCAGCGCCGGTGAGGTCCGAGGCCGCGGCGCCGGAGTTGATGAAGATCTTGTTCTTCTCACGCGTGATCTGGTTGACCGCGAGCGCGACCGATGAAGTCGGCACGTCCAGGATCGCGTCGACGCCGTCCTGATCATACCATTGCCGGGCGATGGTCGAGCCGACATCCGGCTTGTTCTGGTGGTCGGCCGAGATGATATCGACCTTGATGCCCTTTTCGGCCGCCTTGAAGTCCTCGACCGCCATGCGGGCGGCGATGACCGAGCCCTCGCCGGACAGGTCTGCATAGAGGCCCGAGCGGTCGTTGAGCACGCCCACCTTGACGCTGACCTGCGCGAAGGCTGTGCCGCTCATCAGCGCGGCGAAAGCGCCGGCCAGAAGCAATGATTTGAGTTTCATGCCGTCTCTCCCTGAGATGCTGCTGTTGCGACGCGGCCTTCTTGTGATGAGCCGCTTCTGAATTGGCCGATCAAACCCCGAGATAGCCGTGGAGCTTGTCGATGTTGCGGTCGAGCTCGGTGTTCGGGATCATGTCGACCACCTTGCCCTGCTCGACGACATAGTGCCGGTCCGCCACCGTCGCCGCGAAGCGGAAATTCTGCTCGACCAGGACGATGGTGAAGCCGCGCGTCTTCAGCTGCGCGATGGTGCGGCCGATCTGGTCGATGATGACCGGCGCGAGCCCTTCCGTCGGCTCATCGAACAGCAGCAGATTGGCGCCGGTGCGCAGGATGCGGCCGATCGCCAGCATCTGCTGCTCGCCTCCGGAGAGCTTGGTGCCCTGGCTCCGGATCCGCTCCTTCAGATTGGGAAACAGCGTGAAGATCTCGTCGACCGAAAGCCCGCCCGGCTTCACCTGCGGCGGCAGCATCAGGTTTTCCTCGACGTTAAGCGAGGAATAGATGCCGCGCTCCTCCGGCACATAGCCGATGCCGAGCCGGGCGATGGCGCGCGAGGGCAGAGCGATCGTCTCGGTGCCCGCCATCACCACCGAGCCCTTGCGCTTGGCCATGATCCCGATAATCGATTTGAGCGTCGTCGTCTTGCCGGCGCCGTTGCGGCCGAGCAGGGTCACGACCTCACCTGGGGCGACATCAAAGTCGATGCCGTGCAGGACGTGGCTTTCGCCGTACCAGGCTTCGAGCCCGCGCACCTGAAGCAGAGGCGCCGTCGCGGCGGCAGGCTTCATGGCGACCGCCTCAGTGAGCATGGCCGACTCCCGAGCCGATATAGGCCTCGACCACGCGCGGATCCTTCGAGACCGTGGCGTAGTCGCCCTCGGCCAGAATCTGACCACGCGCCAGCACCGTAATGCGGTCCGACAGCGAGGCGACGACCGAGAGATTGTGCTCGACCATCAGGATGGTGCGGTTCTTCGAGACCTTGCGGATCAGCGCCTCGATGCGCTCGACATCCTCGCGACCCATCCCTGCCATCGGCTCGTCGAGCAGCATCATCTCGGGGTCGAGCGCGAGTGTCGTCGCGATCTCCAGCGCACGCTTGCGGCCATAGGAGAGCTCGACCGCCGGCAGTTCCGCGAAACTGGCGAGCCCGACCGCCTCGACCAGCCGCATCGCCTCGCCATCAAGTTCCGACAAGACCTCGTCCGAGCGCCAGAAATCGAAGGAATCGCCGCGCCGGCGCTGCAGCGCGATGCGTACGTTCTTCAGCACCGAGAGCTGCGGGAACACCGCCGAAATCTGGAAGGAGCGCACCAACCCGAGCCTGGCGATCTCCGCCGGTTTCTCGCGCGTGATGTCGCGACCATTATAGACGATCGAGCCCTTGGTGGGCGGGAGGAACTTCGTCAGAAGATTGAAGCAGGTGGTCTTGCCGGCTCCATTCGGGCCGATCAGCGCATGGATCGAACCGCGCCGGACCTTGAGATCGACGCCGTTGACGGCAGTAAAACCGCCGAACTCCTTCGTGAGACCCGAGGTCGAAAGAATAATATCCTCGGCCGCCATGCTCATCCTGCCGAAATCTCCGTTTCGGATCCATCCCCGGCCGGTATCGGACCTTTCTTCACTAGGCAGGTCAATAGGATTCCCGCTTCTCGGGTCTCTTTTCTGCAATGAACGAAAGTATGAGACGTTCATCGACAGGCACCAGCGGCGTCATCAGCGCTTCACACCGCGAGCACCCGGTTCGATATTCCTTGGCATGGCCCCCATGCCGTCATGAAGCATCAGGCGCGGGCAAACCCGGTCGCGAGTGTGGCGCAGGGATCTCGAGGTCATTGGCCTCGGCTGCGGTCGCGGGGTGTACCGAGATTCTCGTATCGCGCCGATGCTCAGCGATGACGACGGGCGCACGGTACCCGCCGAGACATCCGGCTGCGGCGAAGGCTTATGCTGGCTTCTTGAGCGAAGAGGACAATCGCTGCGGCCCGGGACTGGGAGCACCACCCGCGCCGAAGTTCGGCGGGTCCGTCATCTACTGATACGAAGCGGCTGGTCCTGGGCCGCTTACGAACCCGCGGCTCACAGTCTAGAGTTTCCTGCAGAGCCCCAAACGGGCGCAATCCCCCGAAGGAGAAAATGCCGTAACATTTTGGGGATGTTAGGAAAATCTGGCGCGGGCGACGGGGCTCGAACCCGCGACCTCCGGCGTGACAGGCCGGCACTCTAACCAACTGAGCTACGCCCGCGCAGGGCGGCTGCGACGCGGTGGCCGTCAGCGGGGTGTGGATTATGGCCCCGGGCCGGAAGTGTCAAGCGCGTGATGCCGGCAAATTCACATCGGTGGAAAAATAACCTGGGAGAGCGTCACGGTTCCTCGGGCTCGCCGGCCTTCTCCGGCGCCGCCAGACAGGGGTCGAGCATGATGTGGCGTGGCCCCTGCCGATTATAGCCACCGCGCAGGACGGCCCTGTCGCCGAGCTTCAGATCACCCGCGCCATAGGTCACGCAGAGCACGCGCACGCCGGGCTCCGGACAAACCGCGACATACCAGAGCGCACCATCGGTCTGGATCAGGCTCACCGGGCCGGCGATAGCCAGATCGACCCGCGTGTCGCGCGGCACCGAATCGGGCAGTTGCGCCGCAATGTCCTCGCAGCTCGCCGGCTGGCCCGGCTGCTCGGGGCGCGAAAAGGCCGGGCGCCCGACGAAGAAGGCATCGGGCATGATCGACTGGGCCAGGACGCCGCCTGCCCCGGCCGCCAGGACGAGGCATCCGGATATGAGAGCGGAACGTAAGCGGAAGGAGGAGAGCGGCATCATGCCGCGCATGGGTGGCGAGGAAGATGGCGAAATTCCGCTGCCCACCGGCGTTTTACCCGGGCTTTACCGCGACAACGCTTGCGATGCGGCGGGCAAGGCCTTAAACGCGACCGCCAAGGGCGGTTAGCTCAGTTGGTAGAGCGCCTCGTTTACACCGAGGATGTCGGCGGTTCGAGCCCGTCACTGCCCACCACCACCTTAAGCATTGATACGACGTCGGTTTCTGCTCTAGCTCATGCCGGGCGAGCCGCCGATGTTCTCTTTGCGCCCATGTTATGCCCACGATTGCCAGCGCGGAACGCCTGGTTGAGGCCGTCGCGCCGGCTGATGTCGAGATGCCCATAGACGCGATCGGCCGTCTTGGTCGACATGCCGGCGATCTTTGCAGCGGTGTGCAAGTCGAGGCCGGAGGTCAGCACCCAGGTCATGAAGGTGTGGCGCAGGACGTGCGGGCTGACGTCGGTCTTCCAGGCGCGCTCACCGCCCTCCTCGATCCACTCGCCGAGTCCGGCCAGCTGAACCGCGCGGGTGAAGCCCTTGATCACCGAGGCGACGGGCTCGCCGTGGAAGGTGACGAGCCAGCCGTGGTTGGACGTCCTTTGCCAGCGACGCAGATGCGCCAGCATGCGGTCGGGCAGGCCGATCGGCGGCTGGCGTTTCTTCGTCTCTGCCCTGCCCTCCGCCAGCCGATAGAACACGCCGGGATGCAGATCGATGAAGGAGCGGTCGGAGGCTGCGACGAAGCTCGCCGACAGGATCGCGCTCGACCGCGTGCCGGTATAGATGCCCATGAGGATGAAGCGGCAGAGGTGCCGGAGCGGATAGAGCACCTGGTTCTTCGGCCCCTGCTGCTTGTAGCGCCAGCAGGTCCAGATCAGGCGGGCCGCCTCGTCCCGCGTCAGGAAGCGCTCCCTGGGCTTCGGCGCCTTCGGATAGGTGATCTTCGGCGCATAGGCGAGGATGCCCTCCTTGACCGCGAAGCCGAGCGCGGCGGACAGATGCTCGAGGTCGCGGCGAACCGAAGAGGCCTTCGGCAGCTTCGGCTTCCGGCCCGGCCGCGGCGGCGCGGCGATCTTCCCTGTGACTCTCTTCTTTATATATGCGCGACACCACTCGCCGTTGATGACGGCGCAGCTGTCGTTGCCGGCGTGCTCCATCAGGAAGGGCACGATGGTTGCGACGATGTCCGGCCGGGCGAGCTCGTCGCAGCGGTTGTCGGTGTAGAAGCTCAGGATCTCGTCGATGGTGACCTGAGAGGGATCACAGGCGCGGAGCGTCGTGAGCCGCTTCCTGCCGAGGTAGTCTTCAAGCGCTCTTTCAGCCTCTGCACACTGCGCAGCGCCGAACCCGGTACTGGTTTCAAGGCCTCGGTCGAGAATGACCCATTGTGGCTCGCGGCCCTTGCGCTCGCGGAGATAGAGGCGCGGTCCTTTTGGGCGGCGCGGCATGCTTCGATCATCCTCTTGACGGCGGCAAGCGTGGTGTATTCGCGCCTGCCGGTTATCCAAGTGTCAAGTCGGCCGCGATCTCGCTCGGCCCGCAGGGTGCGGACAGTCATGCTGCCGTCCGGAAATGCTGTGGCGGCTGCGGTTTCGAGGGTGATCGCCGCGTCATCGGCGAAGGCAGCGGTCATTGTCCCCTCACCTGCTGCCAAAAGCATTGATGCGCCTGGCCTCCGGTTGAAAATCCGGCCCCTGGACGTGGCCGATGATGATGGGGGTGAGCTCCTTGCCGCGGCGCAGGACCGGGAATTCGGGACCGAGGTCGCGCTCAAAGCCGAGCGCCTGCCATTCCGAGAGCCGACCGCTCCAGCGCATCAGCCACATGGCGCCGGTTGCGTCGGTGCCGAGGAACTGGCCGGGCGTGCCGTCCGGCGGCAGGCCCGGCGTCAGCATAACGCGCTCGAGGGTCGGCAGCAGCCGGCTCATGGCGTCTCTCCCACGGCCTGCATGTAGAGGTCGAGGATCGCGGCCTCCTCGCGGCGCTCGTCGAGATCGCGGCGGCGCAGCGCGATGACCTTGCGGAGCACCTTGATGTCGTAGCCGTTGCCCTTGGCCTCGGCGTAGACCTCCTTGATGTCGTCCGCGATCGTCTTCTTCTCCTCCTCGAGGCGCTCGATGCGCTCGACGATGGATTTGAGCTGGTTGTTGTTGAGCGGATCGTCCATCAGGCGCCCGCCTCCGAAATCGCCGCGCCGATGCGTTCGGCGGCCTGGGTGGTGAAGGCGTGCAGATCCTGCCGGCAGCTCGCCCACTTCGCGCGCTCTCGCTCGAAGGTCGTCGCCTTGGCCTCAAGCCGGGCCATGCGCTCCTCGATCCGCTTCGATGCGGCGCGGGTTTCGCGGGTCTCGGCGTCGATGAGCGCGAGCTGCTTGGCGATGCGGGCTTCCTGCTCGGCCATCTCGCCCATGGCGATCTCGGTCTCGCGCAGGATGCCTTCGGCCTGGACCGGCGGCGGGCGGCGGGTCCGGTACTTGCCGCCGATCTGCGCGTAGAGCGCGATGCCCGCTTCGGTCAGGCAGAGGCAGGCGCGGCGCAGCCCGTGATGGCCCTCGTATTCGCGCAGCACGGCGAGGCCTGCCCGTTCCAGAAACCTCACGGTGATGTCGTTCACCTTCTCCTTCGGGAAGGCGCGACACCGCCAGATGCCGCCGTACTCGCGAAAGAGCGCGCCGGTGTGGAGGAAGCCGAGCGCGACGCGCTGCTTCATGGTGACGTGGCGCGCCGGCGGAAGGGTCCGCGCCGGCTGCGCCGCTGCAATGGCCGGCGCGGGCGTCGTCACTGGCGGGTCGCCTGTGCGAGGGCCAGCTTAAAGGCGGCCGGGAAGTGCTTCTCGATGTCCTCGCTGCTGAACTGCAGCCGCAGGTCATCAAGGGTGACGCTCTCGTTGGCGGCGGTGTGGCTGATGATGAAATCCGCCATGCGCTGCGGCACGGGGGCTTTGGGCGAGTGAATCGCGGACTGGCTGATCATGGCTGCTCCTGGGGGATGGCGGCGCGGCATCAGGCGCCGGCGCCGATCGCGGACCAGATGAAGAGCGCGCGCAGGAACAGGGCGATCACCGCAAGCTCACCCAGCGTCGCCAGGTTGCGCCGCGCGATCAGCCTTGCGGCATGATCACGGGGCGAAGGCTCGGAAGACGGGATGTGGCAGGCGGGACGAACGCACATGGCAACGCCTCATCGGTTTGCGATGGGCGCAACACTTGCCATATGGCAAAAACTACGTCAACGGATTTTTGCCATATGGCAAAGATCAATCCCTGACCGGCAAATCAGCTGGACGGTTTCCCGCCTTGCTCCATCTCCGGGAAGGGCGAGTAGACGATACGGTTATCGCAACCCAAGGGCTCCTCGAGGGCGCCAGCGAGCTTTCCGTTTTCGAACCACACGATCTGCCTGCGAATGCCGACATACGCCCCGAAGGAGTTCTTCGCATTGAAGCGCACGCAGACAGCCTGGCGGTAGCCGCCATTGATCAGGCCGGTGAAATCCGAATGCGGGGGCGATATTTCTGCGCTGCGGACCGAATAGGGATCCTTGAGCGATTCCGTGAAGTGCCGCACGATCTGCTGGCGATAATCCGGCGGCACGGCCTGCCTCGCCAGCGTGGCTTGATCCATTTCGGCGGTCGTCTGACAGCCTGCGAGCGCTACCGCGCATGCAACTGCAACGCAGGAAAATCGCATTCTCAGCCCCGATAGTCGCCGCTCTCAGCCGGCGGCCTTGATCTGTCTTTGGATTTTGCGACGAGCATGGGCCGTGATTTTCCGGACCTGGCTCGCGCGAACGACCGTGATGACCTCGCTTGCCCAGGTAATCCGGACATCCGGTATCACGGGGGCATTGTGGCTTTCGAGGTTGTGATAGCCTGCGCGCGTCCCCTTGACGATACGCTTTAGGTAGCGCTCGCCGCTCTCGGTCGCCACGGCGGCCTCGAAGCCGATCAGGGTTTTCAGATCTTGGGCGTGGCGCGAAACGATGATGACGTCTCCTGCGTCATAGCGCGGCCACATGCTGATACCGTCGATCTCCAAGGCGATCACGTCGCTAGGCATCGGAAACGGCGGTTCTATCTCAAAGAGCGGCTCAGCCTCGCCGAACTGCTCCGTCGAGGTGTCAATCGATCCGCCCGCGCTGATCTTGCCGATGACCGGAACAGGAGCGGGCTCGTCGTCCTCACCGATCAGGACCGCGACCGCGACGCCCAGGCGATGGCTGACGCGCAGCACCTCATCAAGACGCGGCTCTCGCTCCCCGCGCTCGATTCGCGAGATCTGCGACACCGAGATGCCGACGGCATCGGCCAGCTGCTCCTGACTCACCCCGGCAGCTTCCCGGTATTCTCTGATGTAGGTTTTAGCCATTTGGCAAAGATCGGCGCGTTGCGCGCGCCTATCCAGAGCCAATTGGCAAACCTGCTTGACTGGGAATTTGCCATATGGCAAGTCCGCGAGCATGGACCTCGCCTCCTATCTCGAAAAGCACGACCTCAAGCCCGCGCAGTTCGCTGAGCGAGCGGGCGTTCCGGCGTCGACCGTCACCCGGATCCTGAGCGGAGCGCGTCGCCCACGATTGGACACCGCCGTCAAACTCTCCGCCGTGACCGGCGGCGAGGTCTCGATCTCCGATTTCGTCAAAGCGGAGCGCCCCGCCGAAGCCGCCAACACGTAACGCCCGCGCTTTCGCCGGGCGAGCGATATCGCCCGGCTTCGTATCAGAGGCCCCGATGCGCACATTCGATGCGGATTTCTACCGGCTGAAGGCTTCGCAGGCCGACCTCGTCGCGCGCTGCGGCGGGCAGAAGCGCTGCGGCGAGATCGTCGGGCTCGTGCAGTCCGCCGTCTCCTATGTCGTGCAGCGCGACAACCCCGCGATGTTCTCCGTGGCCGCCAAGCTGAAGCTGGAGCGCGAATGCGGCGACCCGGTTGTGACCCGCGTCTGCGCCGAGCTGCAGGGCTGGACGCTGGAGCGCGACGGCGCAGCGCCGGGCGCGTCGCCGGCCAATGCCTTCGCAGCCGTCGCGGCACTCGGCACCGAATATGCTGATGTCGTCAGCGGATTCGCGCAGCGCACCGCCGATGGGAATTTCAGCCGGGCGGACGGCGCGGCGCTCGACCGCGATCTCGCCGACCTGATCGCCAAGGCCGAGGCCTTCCGCCGCTTCATCGCTCAGCGGGCGGCCGGCCAATGAACGGTCGCTACCTGTTCCTCCCGCCGACTGACGCGAACGCAGTCGGCCACCTGCCGTCGGCGCCCTCTCCGGAGCGCACCGGCGGCCTTTCTCTTCCGGCCTCGCCGCTCTGCGAGAGCGCGGCCTTCCACATGGTTCGGCGCGACCGCAGCAAGGTCGCTTGCGCGCTCTGCCCGCCGCCCTGCCCCGACTGTCATGGTCAGGGCTACCGCATCACCACCGACGACGGCACGCGCCCGCCCTGCATCACCTGCGACGGGCTGGGCTGGCTGATCCGCAGCGGAGCGCGCCGCCATGGCTGACGTGTTCGCCGCCCCGCCCGATCTCGATCGCAAGCTGCTGCAGCTGCAGGACGACGCCGCGCTTTCGGCCCTGCGCCGGGAGACGGCCGAGGCCCGCAAGGCGCGCTTCGACGCCGGCTGGCCGGGCGTGATCGGCACGCTGGAGGACGAGGCGACGCGCATCGTCGTCCGTGCCGCGCTCGATGGCGAACGCTTCGACCGGGCGCTCGCCGATTTCGTGGCGCGCGAGCTGCGCCAGCTCGCTGCCGAGATCCGCCTCAACCTCAACCTGCAGAAGGTGCCGCAATGGCCGAAATGATCGCCATCGCCAAGCTGCGACGGGACGGCGGGACGCAGCCGCGCGCCATGCTCGACCCGGCCACGGTCGATGCCTATGCCGATGCCCGGCGAGACGGCGCGACCTTCCCGCCTGTCATCGTCTTCCATGACGGCACGAACCACTGGCTCGCCGACGGCTTCCACCGCACCGCCGGGCATGAGGAGGCCGGCGAGACCGAGATCGAGGCCGATATCCGGCCCGGCACGCAGCGCGACGCCGTGCTCTTCGCCTGCGGAGCCAACGCCACCCACGGCCTGCGCCGCACGACCGATGACAAGCGCCGGGCCGTGATCCTGCTGCTGCGCGACCCGGAATGGTCGGGCTGGTCCGATCACGAAATCGCCCGCCGCGCCCATGTCTCTCAGCCCTTCGTCGGCAAGCTCCGCGCCCTCACTGATAACGTTATCAGTGAGCGGAGCTTCACCACCCGGCACGGCACCGTCGCGAAGATGGATGTCGCGGCCATCGGCCGGAATGCGGCGCATATGGCGACGCTGCGTTCAGTCCCGATCGCGGCGCTGACGCAGCTCGTCAGCGAGCAGCACCGGGCCAAGCAGGACGCAAAGAAGGCCCGGCGCGAGGAGCGCGAGCAGCAGCTCGGCGAGAAAATCGCGGACAGCAATGCGGCGCTGATCGCCGCCGGCGAGGCAGGCCAGCGCTACGGCGTGATCTATGCCGACCCGGAATGGCGCTTCGAGCCGTGGAGCCGGGAAACCGGCATGGACCGGGCGGCTGACAATCACTATCCGACCTCGCCAGTCGAGGCGATCATGGCCCGGCCGGTCAACGCCATCGCCGCCCACGACAGCGTGCTCTTCCTATGGGCGACGCGGCCCATGCTGCCACAGGCGCTGCGCGTGATTGAGGCCTGGGGCTTCGCCTACAAATCCTGCACCGTCTGGGGCAAGAGCCGCGCCGGCAAGGCACGCGGGCCAGGTTACATCTTCTCCGACGAGAGCGAGCTTCTGCTCTACGCCACGCGCGGCAATGTTCCGGCGCCGGCGCCCGGCACGCAATGGCCCTCGCTGATCATGGCGCCCGTCGGCGCGCATTCGCAGAAGCCCGCCCGGTTCTACGAGCTGATCGAAAGCTATTTCCCGACGCTGCCCAAGATCGAGCTGAACGCGCGCAGCGCGCGGCCGGGCTGGGAGGCTTGGGGCGCCGAGGCGCCGGCTGCGAGCGGAGGGGCGGCGTGATGGATGCCGTGACCTCTCAGGCAGAGATCGACCGTGACGCCTTGCTGCAGGCGATCGGCTTCGTAGCGGGGCCGCTCGGCGAGGGCCTGCGCCGCAAGGTCATACTCGACAATGCCGGCGGCTTGCGCGGCGCGATGGTGAAGGCCCGGCGCGCAGAAGGCGAGCACGAAGCCGCCGCCGGCCTCTGGTGGCTATCCTGCGCGGAGGGTGAGCAGCAGCCCCTTCTCCTGCGCGTCTGGCAAGAGCGTCAGGCTACCAACACGATCCTGCGCGCCGTCGTCGCAGAGCTTCAGCGCGTCACGGATGCGGCGGAAATGCTCGCGCGCGAAACCAGCGACCCCGGCAGCGAAGCGCTGGCGGCCATCTATTCGGCTCGCGAGGCACTTCGACGGGCGGGCCTTGGTCCGATCATCGTCGCTCCACTCCTCGACGAACGCATGTTCTGGTTTCTGAGTGTGCTGCAGGCAGCGGGTGGCGACGCACCCGCCAGCGATGATCCGGGGGAATGGGTCGCGGCATTCTGCGACGATCGCGAGCCGACCGACACCTACAACCTGGCCGAGGATCTCGGCTTCACGCGCACGACTCATGACAACCGCTCCGACAACTCGACGGTTCGTCTGACCGACCTCGGCCGCGAGGCGTTGGCGCTCGATTCCCGTAGCGGAGGGGCGGCGTGATGGCACTCTCCGTCTCCGCCCGCGAGTGCAAGGTGCTCGTCGTCCTCGCCGGCGGCTTTCATCCGGAAGAGTGGCGCGCTTTCAATTTCAAGGTCATCGCCGCTCGCTGCGAGGTCGAACCGCATTTGATCCGCCGCGTCGTGCGGGCGTTGGCGCGCAAGGGCCTCGCGCAATTCGAGCGCTCGCTTTGGTGTGACGACGGCATGCCGGCGGGCGCCGGCTACCGCTGCACGCAGGCCGGCTTCGACTTCCTTTCCGCCCTCGCCAATCCCGAAAAGCAGGCCGACGCCCATGCGTGAACTGATCGTCGATTCCTTCGCCGGCGGCGGCGGGGCTTCCACCGGCATCGAGTTGGCGCTTGGCCGCTCGCCCGACATCGCCATCAACCATGACGCGGAGGCGCTCGCGCTGCATCGGATGAACCATCCGGAGACGATGCACCTGCCGCACAATGTCTGGAAAATCGATCCCGTCGCGCTGACGGCGGGCCGTCCTGTCGGGCTGCTTTGGGCTTCGCCGGACTGCAAGCACTTCAGCAAGGCCAAGGGCGGCAAGCCGGTGAAGCGGAATATCCGCGACCTCGCATGGGTCGTGGTGCGCTGGGCGCGCCAGGTCCGCCCCCGCGTGATCATGCTCGAAAACGTCGAGGAGTTCCGCGATTGGGGGCCGATCTCGGCCGAGGGCGTGCCCTGCAAGGAGCGGAAGGGCGAGACCTTCAAGCGCTGGGCTTGCGAGCTGAAGCGGCTGGGCTACAAGGTCGAGCATCGCGAACTGCGCGCCTGCGACTATGGCGCCCCGACGATCCGCAAGCGGCTCTTTCTGATCGCCCGCCGCGACGGCGAAAAGATCGTGTGGCCGAAGCCGACGCATGGCCGGCCGGACGATCCCGACGTGATCGCCGGGCGCAAGGAACCTTGGCGCACGGCGGCGAGCATCATCGACTGGTCGCTGCCCTGCCACTCGATCTTCCTGACGCGCGAGGAGGGCCGCGCCGTCGGCGTCAACCGGCCGCTTGCTGACGCGACGATGGCGCGTATCGCGCGGGGCGTGAAGCGATACGTGATCGACGCGGCGAAGCCGTTCGTGGTGACCTGCAACCATTCCGGCGACGAGTTCCGCGGGCAGGGTCTTGACGAGCCGTTCAAGACGGTCGCGGCGGCGCGCGATGCACATGGGCTGGTGACGCCGTTCCTCGCGCGTACCGACATGGCGAGCGCGGCAGCGCGCAATGGCATCCATACGCCGGACGAGCCGATCCGCACTATGACGACGGGCGGTAGCTTCGCGCTCGCCTCTCCGATTCTCGTCGGCTGCGGCGGCCGGGCGGGCCAGTCGCGCCCGCGCTCAGCCGATGAGCCGACCGCGACCGGCACGGCGAAGGCCGATGTCTGCCTTGTCGCGCCTGTCCTCACTTATGCGCAGCAGGGCGGCAACAACCGCTCTCCGGAGGAGCCGCATTCGACGATCTGCGCATCGGCGAAGGATCAGAATGCGCTGATCGCGCCCTATCTTGTGCCCCGCTATGGCGAGCGGCCGGGGCAGGAGCCGCGCACGCGTTCGGTCGAGGAGCCGGCGCCCGTCATCGTGCCGACGGCCAATGGCGGCTCGCTGGCCGCCGTGCATCTACAGTCCTACTACGGCGAAGGCGCCGGCAGCCTGGACCGATCGGCGGATGCCGACGAGCCGGTGCGCACCGTCGTGACGGAAAACCGCCATGCGCTCGTCGCGGCCTTCCTCGCGCAGCACAACACCGGCGTGGTCGGGCATTCGCTTGAAAAGCCGGTCTCGACCCTGACCGCGGGCGGCGCCTATGGCATGCCCCAACAGGCGCTCGTCGCCTCGCATATCGTCAACATGAAGGGCTCGGAGCGGGCGGACTATCCGGCCGAGCATCCGATTCCGACCGTCTGCGCGCACACCACGCATGCGGCCGAGGTGCGCGCCTTTCTGATGAAGTATTACGGCCCGGCCATAGGCCAGGACGCTGCCGACCCGCTGCATACGGCGACGGCGAAGGCGCGCTTCGGCCTCGTCACGGTCGAGATCGGCGGCGAGCCCTACATCATCGCTGATATCGGCATGCGGATGCTCTCGCCGCGCGAGCTTTATCGGGCGCAGGGCTTCCCCGACAGCTACATCATCGACCGCGGCCTGAAGGTCGAGGTGCGCGAGGGCTGGGGCGACGATGACGGCCCGGCCGATGTCATCCCCATCACGAAGACGGCGCAGGTCCGCATGTGCGGCAACAGCGTCTGCCCGCCGCTGGCGCAGGCGCTCGTCGGCGCGAACTACCAGCCGCGCGAGAGCGAGCAGGCCAAGCCGGCCGCGACGCTGCCTCTGTTCATGGAGGCGGCGGAGTGAGAGGCTGGTTAATCCTTGAATGCAGTGACCGCGTATTTGTGGCGACGCGCCCAAGCAGTCTTCACTGCGTCCATGTGCTTTGCGGCATAAGCCCGATACGCTTCATCGACCTGCGTGATAGCGTCACGAAATACGGATTCAGCTTCGGCGCACTGCTGCGGCGTGTAGTCTTCGCCGTATTCGGGATCCACCCCAGAGGTCTGCGAAACGAAGGCGATATGCAGTTTGTCGGATGCGGCATCGAGACGCCGCAGTCCTTCAATCACTCTGGTCCTGGCCAATGCCTCAGGGCCCTCCGGCGTACTCCGCAATTCAGCGGCCACGAGGATGCGGGAGAACGACCGGATTTCGTCGTGCAATCCCGAGAGCGCGTTGTGCCAATTCTGGAACGCTCTCTCGCGATTGTCGTCATCATAGTGCGTGACCAACTCCCCCGCCTTGAACAGAATGTTCACAAATGTCCGGACGGCGTCACGTTCGGCCTCCAACTCGCGGGCGTATATTTCGGCTCGTTCCATGACTTGTATCGCCGATTGGCGGTTCATTTCAGCCAGTTGTCGGTATACGGGCCTGACAACGAAGAACGCGACGGCAGCTGCAATGAAGGCAGCCAATGTGGCTTGATAGCGATTGAGCCAGAATTCGAAACAACCAAAACTAGGCTTTTCTTTCGCAATCTCCGCCATGACGCCGGGCGAGCACTGGGCAGAAAGCTCCGAAATCAACGCGGCCACGGGAAATGCCGTGAGAATCAAAAAAAAGCCAACCAGCGGCCAGTTAACATCGCGCGTCATGCTGCCCCTTCCCCTCGCGGCTTAGCGATTACTCGAAATATGACGAGGCCGCTATGAGCGCGGCCCTTCTCGGCTTGGCACTGAAGGCCAAGCTGCATTCCCAGACGCGCAAGATGGTGCTGATCAAGCTCGTCGACTGCTGTCACGAGGACGGCACGCGGATCTATCCCTCGCTCGCCACCATTGCCGAGGACGCCGAATGCTCCGTGCCGACGGCGCGGCGCGTGATGCAGATGTTCTGCAAGGTCGGGCTGCTGCGGAAGGTCCGCGACGGCGGCTCCGGGGCCAAATCCACGAACCATTACGAGATGGATATCGAGATGCTGGCGCGGCTGCGCCGGCCGGAAATGTGGCCCGCGCTGGAAGCGGCGGCGCTGCACCAGCCGATGGGCGATTCCGACGATGACGAGGAGGCCGATGCGGGGCCTTCCACCGCGCCGACGGCGCCTGCCGAGGGCGGAAATATGGGTATCACGGTGGAAGGGTATCACGGTGATAGCCTTCCAAACGGGGCGGAAGGGTATCACCCAGATGATACCCAACCCCTTAGTTATAACCCTTACTCTGAGAGAGAGGGTGCGCAGGGGCGCGAGGGCATGCCAGCGAGCGAGGGCGAGCCTGAGCGCAGGCCCGCTCCCGCCTTCGAAGAGTTCCTCGACGCCTATCCATTCGCCAAGGGCGACAACCGGGTGCAGCTCCGCACGGCTTGGGAGGGCGTGCCCTTCGGCGAGCGGCGCGCGGCCATCGACGGAATCGGCGCCTTTGCCGAGGAGCGCAAGGCCGGCGGGCTGAAAAGCCGCCTCTCGTCGCCTGCCTATCTGGCCGGCCGGTGCTGGGTCGGGCTGGAAGCCAAGGCGGCGAAGCGGCAAGTGACGCAGGCAGCGGGCGCGTTCTCCGAGGTCAAGGGCTGGTCGCGGGAGTGGTGGCAGGTGCTGCTGCTGCGCATCGCCGAAGGCAACCGCCAGCGCGTCGGCTTCGCCGTGCAGCAGGCCGAGGCTCACAAGTCGCTCTCCGTTCCCGCCGGCGACCTCGCGGCAGCGGACAAGCGCTTCGGCGAGATGAAGACCTTCCTCTGCCGCGGGCCGGAGATCGACGCTTGGCGGCCCTGGCTGGCCGAGCGCGGGGCGCGCATCCCGGTCTTCGACGAACGCAGCCAGTTCCGTGTGTTCCTGCCGAGCGAGAAGCCGCCCGCCGGGCGCAAGGATGAAGGGGATGACGATGTCCGGTTCTGAGGCGGCGAAGATCATCGCGCGGCAGGACAAGGCGGCGCGGGCCGAAGCGCGCAAGGCGAAGATGGCGCGGCAGGAAGCGCGCGAAGCCGAGAGACAGGCCGCCATCCTTGCCGAGCAGCAGCGGCTCGTTGCCGAGGCGAAGGCGGCGCGGGAGCGCGGCGAGATCCCGGCCGAGCCGACGGCGCGGAAGTGGAAGCCGAAGGGGAAGGCCGGCAAGGCGCCTGTCGTCGGGACGCGCGACGTTCCGAACCCATACCGGCCATCCGAGCGGATCACGGTCGCAGTCAATCTAGCCGAGCATCCGCTCGAGATGATGCTGGCAAGGGGCCGCCTCGACCAGCCGCTCTATGAAGCAGGCGTCCGCTTCCGCCGGATTTATGAGGCTGCCGAGATCGGGCCTGGTCGTGGCATCGATCCCGCTCACATCAAGGTCGATGGCGGCAAGCTCGGCGATCCGCTCTCCGACTCCGTCGTTCATGCGCAGTTCGAGCTGAAGCGGCTGGCGCGTGAGTTGGGGCAGATCGGCGAGCAGATCGTGGCCTCGGTGGCCGGACGCGGCTTGACGATCACAGAGCTCGCCGAACGCTGGCCCAGTTCCGAGGCGTATCGCAAGCGGCTCGACTATCTGGACATGCGCTTCAAGGAAGCCCTGCTCTTTCTCGCCGAGGAAGTCTGGGGTGCGAGGGGGCTGGAGCATGGCCGCATCATGGGCGAGCGCGACATGGGAACCGGGATCGTCGATGCCCAGGCTGTCGAGGTGGCGAACCAGACGCACCTGCGAAAGCGGGGCATCAGCCTTTGATATCCACCGATCCGATATCAGTGGTCTGTTGACTACTGCGCAGTTGCGTGGCCTCTTTTCAATATCAGTACGAATCGCGCCCGGAGCCGGACACGGCCTCCGGGCGTTGTCGTTGAGGGGTGTGCGTGAAGCGGGCGAAGACGTTCCGAACCGCAACCCAAGCCCGGCAATCGGCCATCGCGGAACGAGAGTATGACCAGCGTCGGGCTCGGGAGAGCGAGACACGGCGGCTCTATTGGACGGCGCAATGGCGGAGGATCGCGAGGGCTCAGCTCGCCGAGCATCCGCTCTGCGCGATGTGCGAGGCGCAGGAGCTGATCACGCCCGCGACGGTGTGCGATCACGTCACGCCGCATCGTGGCGATGTCGATGCTTTCTGGTCAGGCCCTTTCCAGAGCCTGTGCAAGACGCATCACGACAGCGCGAAGCAGCGCGAGGAGCGCGCCGACCGGCGCCGATGACCGGAGGGGGGCGGGTCAAAAGTGCCCAGCCCTCATCCCCTGCACCGGGCGCCCAATGCTGCACGCGGCGTCGCGAAATTTTACCGCAACATTTTTTTTGAGGAGGGTGAGGTCCGCCTCGCCGCGAGAGCATGGGCAGGCGCAAGGATTCGCCGGGGGTTCAGAAGGCCAAGGGCTATCCGGGTCGACGCAAATCGCAGACCGACGCTGAGCTGAAGGTGCAAGCCTCCGGTCCGACAGTCGAGGAACAGCTGCTCGCCAGCATGGACATCGCGGGCTTGCGCCCGCCCCCGCGTTTCGCCCGGAAGGAGTTCAAGGAAGAGCGTGACGTCTGGATGGCGGTTGCGCCTCGCCTGAAGCAGACGCTTCGCGCATCGACCGAGTTCGGCCCGGCGCTCGTTGCGTATTGCGATGCGGTCGCGCGCTACAATCGCTGCGTCCTGGCACTTCGGCGCGAGGGCTATGTCGTGAAGGTGAAGACCGTGTCCGGCGATGAGATGCCGCGGTCGAACCCGAACGAGAAGATCCGCCAGCAGGCCCTGGCCGAGATCCTTGCGATCTCGGATCGCTTCGGCTTCACGCCGCGCGACAATTTCGCGCTTCTGATCGATCAGCGTCGCGTACTCGAGGGTGGCATGGGCGGCGGCCAGCATGATCTCGGTCTGACCGCCGCGCCCGATCCGAGCCAGACGCCGGCAGCGGCCTCCGATCCGGTCGGCGGCATGGACCGCTTCGATTCGCCGCCGCCGGGCTCGCTGCCCAACTGACGGTCGCCATGGAGACGAGCGGAGCGGTGGTCGCCGCGACCGGCCCACTCTGGCCGCTTCCGGACTGGCTCGCCGAGCATGAGAGCGACCCGGCCTATGGCTGGGCGATCTCGGCCTGGAAGCGGGCGGCGGTGCAGAAAGGCGCCTGGTTCGACGCCCGCAAGGCGGATCTTGTCGTCGCGAACTGGCCGCGCTGGTTCAAGCTGACGGCCGACCGCTTCGCCGGCGTGCCGTTCCGCCTGCTGAAGTGGCAGGAGATCGTTGTCCGGCTGCTGGTCGGATGGAAGCGGCCGGCGGATCACATCGATCCGCATACCGGCAAGCCGATCGTCTACCAGGTCCGCGTCTTCTCTCGGCTGCTGCTGTGGGTGCCGCGCAAGAACGGCAAGAGCGAGTTCCTGGCCGCGCTGTCACTGCTGTTCTTCGTGCATGAACGACTGGTCGGTTCGGAGGGCTATTGCTTCGCCCGTGACGAGGATCAGGCGAAGATCACCTTCGGCCGCATGAAGAGCATGCTGTTGAAGGATCCGCAGCTCACCGGCGGCGCCACGCCGCGAGTGACGATGACGGCGAAGGGCATCTTCGTCGCCGAGACCGCGAGCGGCTTCCATCTGCTCTCCGGTAAGCCGGACGGCAAGCATGGCCGCATGCCGCAGGTCATCACCGGCGACGAGATGCACGAATGGGACACCCGCGACCTCGAGGACAACCTCCGACAGGGCACGGGCACCCGTCTTCAGCCGGTCGAGCTCTATGCCTCGACCGCCGGCATCAAGAGCAAGGTGGTCGGATTCGGGCTCTGGGAAGAGACGCTCGGCATCCTCGACGGCTCGATCGACGATCCATCCACTCTGGCCGTCGTCTTCGCCGCGGACCCGGACGACGACTGGCAGGACGAGAAGGTCTGGGCAAAGGCCAATCCGACCGTCGGCCTGACCCCGACCTGGGATTATCTCCGCAAGGAGGCGGCCAAGGCCAAGGGCAACCCGCGCGCCGAGGCGGCCTTCCGCCGCTACCACCTGAACCAGTGGGTCGAGCAGACCGTCCGCTGGCTCAATCGCGACAAGTGGCTTGCCTGCGCACCGGATCCGGAAGCGTGGCGGACGCGTCGCGAAGCCCTGAAGGGCCGGCGCTGCTTTGAGACGATCGACGTCTCGGCGACGCAGGATATCACCGCCAAGATCCAGCTCTTCGAACCTGAAGAGATCGGCGGTGCCTATCTGCTGCTGCCGCGCTTCTGGATTCCGGAAGGCTCGCTCGAGGCGCGCAAGAAGCGGGATCGCGTAACGCCCTGGGTGAAGTGGATCGAGATCGGCGCGATCGAGACGACGCCCGGCGATGCCGTCGACCAGAACTTCGTGATGCAGGCGGTCAAGGAAGACCTCGCCGATTTCGAGGTTGCCGCCGTTGGCTTCGACCCGTGGAACGCCGCGAAGCTGATCGGCGATTTGCAGCGCGACGGCATCGATCCGGAACTGCTCGTCGAGATGCGTCAGGGCATCCTAACGCTCGGCGAGGCTTCCAAGGAATTCGAGCGCCTGGTGTTGACCGGGCTGATGGATCATGGCGGGCACCCCGTGCTCGCATGGATGGCGGGACACGTTCAGGTGCGCTTCGACGAGAACATGAACTTCATGCCGGCCCGCAAGCGCTCGGCGGACAAGATCGACGGCATCGTCGCGTCCGTCATGGCCCTCGGCCTGACCATGCGCGAGGGTGGCGACGACGGTCTCGACGGCTACCTTTCCAGCCTCCGGGGCGCCGCGTGAGCTGGTTAAGCTCAGTGCTCGGCTTCTTTCAGCCGAGAACGTCTGATAGCGCTGGGGGGCAAGGAGATGCCTTCTACCGTGCGGACGGCGATCTCGGCGAGGCGGTGACCGAGTCCTCGGTTCTCAACCTGTCGGCCGCATGGGCCTCGCTCAACCTGCTCGTCGGCACCATCGGCTCGCTGCCGCTGATGGTCTATCGCGATCGGCCGGGCGGCGGGCGCGAGGTTGCGAAGGATCATCCGCTCTACCGGATCCTACACCAGAGCCCAAATGCCGAGCAGACCACGCTCGATTTCCTCGAGCAGCTCAATCTTTCGATCGAGCTGCGCGGGAACGGTTATGCTGAGATCGACCGCATCGGCGATAAGATCGTCGCTCTGACGCCGATCCATCCCGATGTCATGACGGTGCGCCGGCCCTCCTCCGGCGATCTCGAATATCGCTGGCGCGACGGGGCCGGCCGCTATCACGTCGGCGGCGCGCGCGAGATCCTGCATATCCGCGGCTTCGGCGGGGATCCGCTGGGCGGCATCTCGACGCTGACCCATGCGCGCAAGGCTTTCGGCCTAGCAGCCTCGGTCAACCGGGCGGCGCTGCGCACCTTCATCAATGGGCTTCGCCCGTCCGGCATCCTCAAGTTCGACAAGACGCTCTCGCCAGAGAAGCGCGACGAGCTGGAGAAGCTGCTCGTCGAGAAGTTCATGGGCGCCATGAACGCGGGCCGGCCGATGCTGCTGGAGGCGGGCGGCTCCTGGGAGCAGCTGACCTTCAATCCCGAAGAGGCGCAGATGCTCGAATCGCGCGCCTTCTCGGTCGAGGAGATCGCCCGCATCTTCGGCGTGCCGCCTCACATGATCGGCCACACCGCCGGCAACACGAAGCTCGGCTCCTCGATCGCGGATATGACCGAAGGCTTCACGAAATACAGCCTGCGCCGGCGGCTGCGCCGGATCGAACTGGCGCTGATGAAGCAGCTTCTGTCGGCGGTCGATATCGCCGCCGGCATCATCATCGAATTCAACCTCGAGGGCCTGCTTCGCGGCGCCAGCGCGGCGCGGGCCGCCTTCTACCAGATCATGCTCGCCGCCGGCGTCATGACCATCAACGAGGTGCGTGCTCTGGAGAACCTGCCCCCGGTTCCGGGCGGCGATGTCCCGCGCATGCAGTCGCAGAACATCCCGATCACCCAATCGGCCCCGATCGGCCCAGGTACTCCGCAAAGATCGGGCGGCCCGCCGCTGGAGGAAGACGATGCTGAAGACGCATGACTTCGCGCTGGAGACCAAGGCGGTCGGCGACGAGGGCGAATTCGAGGGCTATGCCTCGACCTTCGGCAACGTCGACCAGGGCGGCGATGTCGTCGAGCCCGGCGCCTTCATCGAGTCGATCGTCCAGGCGAAGAAGGACGGCCGCACCATCCCGATGCTCTGGCAGCACGACCAGAGCGAGCCGATCGGCATCTGGATCGATATGGCCGAGGATTCGAAGGGCCTCTTCGTCAAGGGGCGTCTGCTCATCGACGTCGATCCGCTGGCGAAGCGGGCGCACGGTCTGCTCAAGGCCAAGGCGCTTGGCGGCATGTCGATCGGCTACCGCTACCTGCCCGGCCATGCCGAGCAAGATGAGAAGCGCCCAGGCGTGACGCGGCTGAAGAAGATCGACCTTCGCGAGGTCTCCCTCGTCACCATGCCCATGAACATCATGGCGCGCGTGACTGGGGTGAAAGCCCTGCTCGACGCCGGCAAGCTGCCGACGATCCGTGAATTCGAGGAGTTCCTGCGGGACGCAGGCGGCTTCTCCAAGAGCCTTGCCGCGGCGATCGCTGGCAAGGCGGCGCCGCATCTTCGGGGGGAGCCCGAGGCGAAGGCGAGCGAGCCGGCCGCATTCCTGCGCGCCTTGCTCAAACAAGGCTGACCCTCAACTTCCCATCACTCGGAGCATCATCATGAATCGTACCTTGTCGCTTCTGGCGATCGGGCTGTTCGCCCTCGCCTTCATCACCGGTTCGACCGCGGCCTTCGCTGCCGCCGGCGAGCTCGCCTCGTCCACCTCGCTCGTTTCGGCTTCTCTGTTCGGGGCCGGCTCCGTCGCGCGCATGCTCGCCGTCTCCGGCCCGCGCGCCTTCATGCCTCGCATCATCTTCGACAAGCCGGGCGAAGGCGGACTCGAAGGCAAGTCGGTCGAGGAGCTCGCGGCCAACGTCAAGAAGATGGTCGATGAGGCCGTCGGCAAGGTGAAGGAGATCGCCGAGGAGGCGCTCGGCAAGGCCAAGTCCGGCGAGCAGATCACCGACCAGACCAAGACGAAGGCCGATGAGGCTCTCGTCAAGATGAACACGCTGACCGAGCAGCTCTCCGCGCTCGAGCAGACTGTAGCGAAGCAGAAGAAGGGTGGCAGCGACGACAAGCCCAAGAGCCTCGGCGAGCAGTTCGTCGAGAGCGATGGCTTCAAGGGCTTTCAGGATTCCGGCTTCTCCAAGTCCGCGCGCGGCGGCGATCTGAAGGTAAAGGCGACGCTGACCTCGGCGACGACCGATGCCGCCGGCTCCGTGGGTGACGCGGTGCAGACGACGCGCGTCGCCGGCATCCTTGAGCTGCCGCAGCGCCGCATGACGGTTCGGGATCTCATCTCGCCCGGCCAGATGGATGGTTCGACGCTCGAATACGTGGTCGAGACCGGCTTCACCAACAATGCCGGCATGGTGGCTGAAGGTGCGGCGAAGCCGTCGTCCGACATCAAGCTCGACCTGCGCTCGACCTCGGCGAAGGTGATCGCGCACTGGATGAAGGCCTCCAAGCAGATCCTGTCGGACGTCAGCCAGCTGCGCTCGATGATCGATCAGCGCCTGCTCTATGGCCTCGCCTTCAAGGAGGAGCAGCAGCTTCTGTCCGGCGATGGCACCGGCCAGAACCTGTACGGAATCATCCCGCAGGCGACCGCCTATTCCGCGCCGGTTTCGCTCGCCGGGCTCACCATGATCGACGTGCTGCGTCTCGCCATGCTTCAGGCGGCGCTGGCCGAGTATCCGGCCACAGGCCATGTCCTCAACCCGATCGACTGGACCGCGATCGAACTGCAGAAGGACGATATCGGCCGTTATATCATCGGCAACCCGCAGGGCGGAACGGCGCCGACCCTCTGGCGCCTGCCGGTGGTCGAAACCCAGGCCATGACGGTTCGCAAGTTCCTCACCGGCGCGTTCAAGCTCGGTGCGCAGCTCTTCGACCGTTGGGAAGGTCGCATCGAGGCCGGTTACGAGAACGACGACTTTACCAAGAACCTGGTGACCATCCTCGGCGAAGAGCGCCTTGCGCTGGCGGTCTATCGTCCCGAGGCCTTCATCTACGGCGATTTCGACACCGCTCTCGGCGAGTGATCTCGCTTCGGCTGACCAAGGGCGGCTCGCTTCTGGCGCGCCGTCTCTGTGAGCCGAAGGAGAGAACCATGACGAGCAAGCTGCAGAAATACCGCGTGCTGCGCGGCCATGAAGGCGACCGAGCCTATGTCGAAGGCGAGACCCGCGAGGCAGATCCGGTAGCTGTCGGACATCTGGTCGGCCGCGTGCTGGAGCCGCTGCCGGCCGGTCGCAAGTCCGAACCTGCCCCGAAGAACAAGGCCGAAGGCGCCGCTCCGGCGAACAAGGCCTCCACCGGCCGCAAGGCCAAGTAAGGGCCACCCGGCCCGCCACAGGAGAGCATGCCGATGAAGCGCTACAAGGTCACCGTGACGACGGCCGCCGATGGTTCGGCCGTCGCCTATTCGCCGCGGTTCTCCGGCGAGATCCACCAGATCGAGTATGTGAAGGATACCGCCTCGGCTGGCGCCAACGCCTTCGCCAACGGCGTCGACTTCACCATCACCGGCGAGACCACCGGCGTCGGCCTCTGGACGCAGAGCGACGTGAACGCCTCGGCCGTCGTGGCGCCCCGCCAGCCGACGCATTCGCAGGCGGGCGTTGCCTCGCTCTACGCGGCCGGCGGCACGGCGGTTCAGGCGCGCGTCGCCCTGGCGAACGACCGCGTCAAGATCGCGATCGCCTCCGGCGGCAACGCCAAGGTCGGCGCCTTTCACATCCTCGTCGACTGAGATCGCCGATGCTCTGCCTTCCGCCTGCCCTGGTGACGCCTCCGGCTGAGATGCCGGTCAGCCTCGAGCAGGCGAAGGCGCATCTGCGCGTCGACCATAATGAGGATGATGCGCTGATCACGGCGGCCATCGCTGCCGCGGTCGTGCATCTCGACGGCTATTCCGGCATTCTCGGCCGCGCGCTGGTTCCGCAGGACTGGTGCGAGTTCGCATCCTTCTGGCCGGCCTCGCGCGTGGTCGAGCTGCGGCTTGCGCCGGTCGCTGCGATCGTCGAGGTCAAGGCGCGTGGCGCGGATGGCACCGAGACGGTTCTCGACCCATCCGCCTATCGCCTGCTCGCCGGTTCGTCGTCGCGGCCGATGCTGATCTTCGGCGTCGGTGCCACCCTGCCGGCGCTGGCTTGCGAGCCCGATGCGCTCGCCGTCACCTACCGGGCGGGCTATGAGGACGCCGACGGCAAGGCCGCCGTGCCGGCGCCCGTCATCAACGCGATTCTGCTGATGGTCGGCGACCTCTACCGCTTCCGTGAGACCGTCGCGCTCTCGGCGTCGTCGCCGATCCTGATGTCGACCACGGTCGACCGCCTGCTCGCGCCGCTGCGCCGGTATCAGCTCTGATGCTGTCGGCCGGCCAGCGCGATAGCCGCGTGCGTTTCGAGCGGCGCCTCGAGGTCAACCCGGACGCCCCGGCCGATTACGGCAATGTCGAGAGCAGCTGGGCGCCCATCACCACGGTCTGGGCCGGCTTCCTGCCGGCGCGCGGGCAGGAGCGTCAGGCGGCCGATGCCCAGACATCGACCCTGACCGGCACCATCACCGTGCTGCGCTCGGCCACGACGGATGCGGTCGAGGCCGATTGCCGGGCTGTCTTCGTGGCCGGCCCCTATCGCGGCTCGATCGCCAATATCCGTACGGTCGAGCCGACCGGCGATAATCGCGAGATCCGCTTCACCGCCGAGATTGGAGCGCCGACATGAAGGTTTCTCCGGAGCTTTTCAGGCCAACGGCTAAGCGCCTGCTCCACGAAAACGCGGCGGTGACGCGTGTGGCCGCGGCATACAGCGGGGCACCTCGTGACCACGAGGCCATGCGCCGTGCCGTCTACGAGATGGGCCTTGCCTTCGCCTCCGCCGGCTGGAAGCCGCGCATTCGCGTGAAGGCCCGAAGCAAAAAGTTCTGAGTCAGACAGTTACGAAAGGAAACGGCCATGTCTCTCGAAACCGTCGTCACCGCCTCGATCAGGGCAGTGGAGAGCGCCCCGCTCGATCTCGGCTCGGCCTCGGCGCCGATCGCGCTGGAGGTGAGGCACAACCTCGCCAACGGTTCGGCTGCCGGTCAGGCCTCGAAAGCCTTCAGCGACAGCCGCGTCATCGCGGCCAGTGGCAGCGAGAACCTCGATCTGGCCGGCGCGCTCTCCTCGGCGCTCGGCGCCACGATCGCCTTCGCCACGGTCAAGTCTATCCTCGTCAAGGCCAAGGCGACCAATGCCAACAATGTGCTCGTCGGTCCGGCGGCTTCGAACGGCTTCCTCGGCCCCTTCGCCGATGCGTCCGATCGCGTCGCCGTGAAACCAGGCGGCAGCTTCCTGGTCAGCGCGCCGGATACGGGATGGACGGTCACGGCCGGCACCGGCGACCTGCTGACCGTCGCTAACAGCGGCGCCGGCACGGAGGTCGGTTACGACATCGTCGTGATCGGCACCTGAGTAGCGCTTCGCCCTTATCGTGCCCTGGGTCCGCTTCACGGCCCGCTTCGACTGGTCGCCGACGCCTCTCAAGGGCCGAGTGACGATCTCGCACCTGCCCGGCCTGGTCCGCTTCGTCACCCGCGCCTGCGCTGCCGAGGCCTTCGCCGCCGGCAAGGCCGTCCCCTGTCCCTCACCGAGGCTTCGCCATGGCGACCAATCAAAGCCTGATCCGGCTGAAGCGCCGGCTGTTCCGGCTACCGAAGGCCGTCAGGGATGCGGCGATGAAGCAGGCGCTGCTCTCGGCTCATGATCTCGCCGGCGAGATCGCCGCGAAGGCACCGAAGGACGAGGGCGACCTCGCGGCCTCGGTCCGGATCGAGGGTAATGCCGACGGCACACGCTGGTACATCAAGGCCGGCGGCAAGGTGACGACGAAGCCGGTCCGCAAGGGCCAGTCGGCGACCTATGACTACGCGCTGGGTCAGGAGTTCGGCCGCGAGGGTATGCCGGCGCAGCCATTCTTCTGGCCGACCTATCGGCGGCGGAAGACGCGCGTGAAGCGCGAGATCCGCGAGGCTGCCGTCAAGGCGGCGAAGGATAGTGTGAACCGTGGCTGATCCGTCGCTCGCCCTGCAGGGTGCGCTCGTCACTCTCATCAAGGGCAAGACCGAGGCCGGCGATCGCGTCTATGACCGCGTCCCGGCCAAGGCCGAGAAACCCTACGTCTCGCTCGGCCCGATGGATGTCATCGGCTCCTATGCCGACTGCTATGACGGCTCCGAGACCACGGCGCAGATCGACGTCTGGGGTGACGGCGTCGGCATGCCGGTGGTCAAGCGGATCGCCTCGCAGATCCGCGACCTGATCAACGCCGAAGATTATGCGCTCGACGGGCACACGCTGGAGCTCGGCGCGGTGCAGTCCGCCGTCTATTCCGGCGATCCGAACGGCATCACCACGCGCGCCGTCATCACCGCGCGCTTCCTGACCCAGCCCCAAGACTAACCCATACCTGAAAGGACAAGGCCCATGGCTCGCCCGACCACGCGGCGCGGCTCGAAGCTGCTCATCAAGATCGGCGACGGCGGCACGCCCGAAACCTTCACCGCGCCCTGCGCCCTCGCGACCAAGGGCTTCAACCGCTCGGCGGCGATGAACGAGTTCAACGTCGCCGATTGCGACAACCCCGACGACCCCGTCTGGACCGAGCGCGTCAAGAGCGCCTTGTCCTCGACCATTTCCGGCTCGGGCACGCTGGCGAAGGAAAGCCTCGACCTCTACGAGGCGGCCTATGTCGCGCAGGACCCGGTCAATGTTCAGGTCGTGATCGACTACGCAGTCGGTCCGCGCACCTATCAGGGCGCCTATCTGCTCTCGACCTTCAACATCACCGCCGAGCAGGACGGGCTGATCCAGGTCGAGCTGGAATGGCAGTCCTCCGGCCCGGTCCTGCCGGTGGCGGCCTGATGTCGCTCGATGGCTCGATCGAAATATTCTGGGCGGGGGACCTGCGCGTCTTCCGCCTGCCCATCGCGCAGCTGCTCGCACTCGAGGAGAAGCGCGACTCCGCGCTCGCCGAGATCCACGGCCGGCTGATGCGCGGCGTCTGGTCTCTGCGCGACGTTACTGAGACGCTGCGTCTCGGGCTGATCGGTGCGGACGTCGATGCGCGTCATGCGGCCAAGCTGGTCGAGGAGCACTGCGTGGACGGCCGGATCGAGGCTGCGGCCTTAGTCGCCTTCTATGCGCTGACGGCGGCCCTAGATGCCCCGAAAGCGGTGGCCCTCGCCAAGGGCGATGAGCCGGGAAAAGATCGGGCGGAGACGGACCCGAACGAGGCGAACGCCTCTCCGCCTCCGCTCTCTACGCGTCCGCAGCCCTGATGAACGTGCCCCCGGCCGCACTCGGGCGGCTAGGGCTTTGGGAATACATCCTGCTCGTCCAGGGCTGGAATGAGCTGCATGGCGAAGATGGCCCGAGCATCGAGCCGCCGAGCCGGGCAGAATTCGAGGACATGGTTGGGCGGCTGGGCTGACTAGGGCTTCGGTCTACCCTGTTGAAGCAGCTTTCGGAGCTCGTCGGCATTGATGTCAGGTTGCAGCGCCTTCAGGGCCTGCAAGTCCTTGATGAACGCCGCGACATCGACCCTGCAACGCTCTTCGGCGGCGTAGCCGGTACCGACGACAGCGACCGCCGCAAATGCGCCGACGCCAGCTATGGCGCCGATGATGATCGTCTTCAGCATGCTTGCCTCCCGCGCTGAGACGATAACGCCGCCCGCACCTGTTGAAAAGGAAGCCTGAGAATGGCCGGAAACGACCTCGTCATTCCAATCGGTGGCGATCCCGCGCAGCTGGAGCGCGCGATGAAGAAGGCGGCCGATTCCGCCGATCGCGCCGCCGCGTCGATCGAGAAGCGCTTCGACCGGCTGGACCTCGCCTCCCGCTTTGGCGTTGGCGCCATTCAGGGGGCGATCGCCGCCATCTCGGTCGATCGGCTGATCCGCGGCTTCGCCGACGCGAACAAGGAAATCGCCGGCATGGCCGAGACGGCCAAGCGTACCGGGATCGACTTGGGCCGGCTGCAAGAGCTTCGTATGGCTGGGCAGAGTCAGGGCCTTACGGGCAAGCAGGTCGATACTGGCCTCGAAGGCTTGGCCGAGAAGCTCAATGAGGCGCGGGGCGAGGAGACGGAGCTCGGCAAGCTCTTCGATGCCAACAATATCAAGCTGAAGGATCGCAGCGGCAACGTCATCGGGACCAATCAGGCGCTGGAGCAGGCCGCGAATCTGGTGCAGCGCGCAGCAACCGAATTCGACAAGATCAAGATCGCCGAGATCCTTGGACTGACGCGCGATTGGGTGCCGCTTCTGGAAAAGGGAGCGGATGGCCTCAACCGCATGGCGAACGAAGCGCGCCTCGCCGGCGGCGTGATCGATTCCGCTACGATCGAGAAAGCCAAGGAATTCGAGGAGCGCTGGAGCGCCGCCGTCGCCGCCTGGTCGACGATGTTCAAGTCGAATATCGGCGGCATCATCGACATGCTGAACGGCTTGGTCGGTATCGCCGGCAAGCTGGGCGCCGGCCTTGCGGACTATGCCAAGCGCACTGCCGCGGTCAGCGACATCGAGCTGAACGGCGTAAATGGCGCCTCGCGTGGTTCGCTCGAATGGGCGATCAACAAGGGCCGGGAGCTTGGCGTTTCCGAGCAGGATCTTGCTGATGCCAAAGGCCGGCTCGATGAACTGCGCGAGCTCGACCGCGAGGCCACTCGTGGCAGGCGCTCGCAGCCGCTCGACGTCACCGTTCGTCCGACGGGCCGCAGCACGGTCATCCCGCCGAAATCATCGGGTGGCGGCAGTGGCGAGAGCGAGGAAGACAAACGCTACGACCAGGTGCAGCGCTATATCGAGCAGCTGGAGAAGACGAGTCGCGTGCTCGAGGCGGAGAAGGCGACACTCGGCCTCTCCAATGCCGAACGCGCCAAGGCGATCGAGCTTGCCCGCATCGGCACGGTCACCGACGAGGGCCAGAAGGCGAAGATCGAGGAGATCGTCGGCAAGAACGAGGAGCTGCGCGCGTCGATCGCCCGCGTGAAGCAGTCGCAGGACGGCCTGCGCGATGCACAGAAGTTCTTCGGCGATGCGGCGGTCGATGCGCTGGAAGACCTGATCGTCAACGGTGCCAAGGCCGAGGACGTGGTCAAGCGCCTCGCCGCCTCGCTGGTCAAGGCGGCGCTGCAGGCGGCCCTCCTCGGCCAGGGGACGCTCGGCGGCCTCTTCGGCACGGCCGGGACCAACGGCAACCTCGGCGGGCTGATCGGCGGCTTGTTCGGGGGCTTCCGCGCCGGCGGCGGTTCGGTCTCAGCTGGCAAGGCCTATGTCGTCGGCGAGAAGCGGCCGGAACTGTTCGTTCCGTCGACCTCCGGCCGGATCGTACCGAATGTGCCGACGGTCAGCCCGGTAGCCGCCGGCGGTGGCAACCTGATCGTCAATGTCCAGAACAACACGCCGGCGCAGGTCGAGACCAAGCCGCGCAGCGATGGGGGCGTCGACATGGTGATCAACCAGGTTGAGGGCGCGCTGGCGCAGCGCCTGCTCCGCGGTCAGGGCTCCTTGAGCCAGGCCCTTACGGCCAAGTCGACGAACCGGCATCTGCAGGGCTGACGATGGCGCTCCCCGTCTGGCCCGTGATGGTACGGGCAACGCCGGTGCTCTCCGGCGCGCAGGCTGGTGCTTCGTATGGCGCGCCGATTGCGAGTGAGACCGAGGGCGGCCCCGGCTTGATGCGCCCGCGTCCTGGCCCGCGCGTGACCGAGATGAGCTTCGTCAGTCTGCTCTGGTCGCGCGCCGAGTGGGCGGCCTTCGATCAGTTCGCGCGCGAAGATCTGCGGCAGGGCACCTCGCCCTTCCATATGCCGGTTTATCGGCCGGATGTCGGCACGGTCGATCGCATCTGTCGGATCAAGGATGCGCAGTGGACCACGGATCTCTCGGCCGTGAACCGTTTCCGCGTCTCCTTCACCCTGATCGTCTTCAACTGGTGAGCCGATGACGATCTCTGCCGCGATGACCGAGGCCTATGCCGCGAATGATGTTCGCGGCGACCTGCTGCTGACATTGGAATTCGACCACGTCACCTTTCCGGAGCCGCTGCGCTTCGTGCAGGGCAAGCGCGTCAAGGATCTCTACGAGACGGTGACGTTGCCGGTGCCCGGCAATCCGGCGGCGGTGTTCGAAGTGGTCGACTTCTCCTGGCGGCGGCCGGGGCAGGAGGAAGGCGGCACGACCAAGGCGACGATCCGCGTCGACAATGTCAGCCGGGCTTTGCAGGAGGCGCTGCGCGGCGCCATCGCCTCCGATCAGGCCTTCGCGGTCACCTACCGCGAGTACCTGACGACGGACCCGAATAATCCGGAGGTCTTCGACGGGCTGCGCATGAGCACGGTCACCGTGACGGCGCTCTCTGCGTCGGGAGACCTTTATTACGAGGAGATCGAGATGAAGGCCTTCCCCGGCCGCACCTACGATCTCGACACCTTCCCCGCGCTTTATGGACAGTGATAGGAATCAGACCATGAACTGGCTCCGTCGTATCTTGCGATCGCTTTGGGTGCGTCCCGACGCCGATCTTGTTGTCTATGATCGGCTCGGCCGCGTCGTCAGCGACCCGACGGAGAAGGCCGCATTGCTTGACGAGATGTACGGCAAGCGAGCCCAGATCTACGGCGCTGATGGCTCGCTGATCGCGGATAGCCGCCCAGACTGACAGACCGCGTATCGCTGCGCTTACACCAAGCCGCCTACGGGCGGCTTTCCCATGCCCGGAGTTCAAGAATGCTCAGACGAAGCTTCCTCAAGGGAGCGGCGGCACTCGCTGCTGTGCCGTTGGCGCCGATCTCCGCTCGCGCCATGCCGATGGCTCAAGCGCCAGTCGAGATCGTGGCACCGGTGGTTCCGTACCGGTCGTGCACCGTTCGAAGCGCTTCCGGCATCCGCGTGTTCGACGCCAATGGCACCCTGCGCATGGTGATGGGGATGCTCAATGCCGATGACCCCGCTTGGGCGTCCGAGAAGCCATGGATGATCCAGTACCATGCCTGATCTGGCCGCCTTCATCTCCGGCCTGATCGGACGCGCCTACGAGCCCACCGGCCTGCATTGCTGGGAGCTTGTGCGGCAGGTCCAGCGGGAAGGCTTCGGCCGACAGCTGCCGCCGGTGCTGGTCGCGCCGGAGCGTCGGATGGAGCTCGTCGGCATGATGAACCTGCGCCACTCCTATCCCGGCTGGCGCCAGGTGGACGCCCCCGCTCATGGCGCCGTCGTCTTCATGACCCGCCATGGCCATGAGGCATCAAAAGCGGCCTGCCATGCCGGCGTCTGGCTCGATCTCGATGGTGGCGGCGTGCTGCACACCGACGCGCCGCATGGCGTCGTCTTCGAATCCCTCGCCGAACTGACCGCCCGCAATTGGGCCGATCTGAGCTTCTACCTGCCCGCATGACCTCTGCATCCCTGCCTCTGCCGCTCGCTGCTCCCGCGGCGAAGCGTTCGCGCGCTCGCTCTCGGATCGCGGGCGGGCACATCCTGTTCCAGCGCGTCGATGGCAAGCCGATGGCCGAGCCTTTCGCACGCCCCAGGGCGCGCCGGCGGCTCTCCGCCCTCGTGCGCCGTCACGCCGATCTTTCGCGGCCCTTCATCGTCTCGGTGCATCGCCGCCAGGGCATGCCGACGGCCGACACGCTTGCCGTCACCGACATGTCGGTACGGCTGCGCCGGAGCTGGGCTGAGACCGTCATCGGCCCGCGCGATACGGTCATCATCACCTATCTGCCGCGCGGCGGCGGCGGTTCCTCGCGCGCTGGCTCGTCAGGGTCTGGAAAGGGCGCCTCGATCGGGGTGATCGTCGCCACGGTGGCGCTCGCTGCGATCGGTCAGTTCTGGGCGATCGGCGCCATCGCCGGCGGCCTCGGCGTCTCGGCAGCGACCGCCGGAACGATCTGGGCGGCTGGCTCTGCCGTGGCCATTGCAGGCGGATACTACCTGTTCTCGCGGGCGACGCAGGCCAAGGCGAACAAGACCGATGATCGTCCGGTCTATGGCGTCTCCGGCGGCGGCAACCTGCCCCGTTCCGGCGACCGCATCCCGGTGATCTATGGCCGTTGCTGGACGACGCCGGATCTGTCGCAGCCGGACTATCAGGCCTATGTCGGCGACGACAGCCAGGATCTCTACAAGCGCCTGACGATCGGCTGCGGCAAATATGCGATCAAGGCGGTCCGCGTCGCTGGCGTCACCATGTGGACGGCTGATGGCGGGCTGACGCCGGCCTTCACCGGCTCGCAGATCGAGATCATTACGCCCGGCGCGACCTCTTCGCTCGTGCCCGGTCAGGTCGCGACCGTGGCCGCGGTGGCGAGCGTGCAGTTGCCCAAGGCGGTCGACTTCCCGAACTATGCCGGCCCCTTCGAATTTGGCAGCGGCGCGCCGCTGCAGAGCCGCATCCAACTCGACTACTCGCTGCCGCAGGGCTGCTACGCCGTTCCGGATAGCGGCAAGTCTGAAGGCAAGCAGTTCAATGCCGAATGGGGCGTGCTATTCGAATATGCGCCCTGCGATATCGATGGCACGCCGACCGGTCCGTTCACGACTCTCTTCACCGATGGCGGCAATGTGCTCTCGACGCGGCCGATGCGCTTCACGCGCTTCGTCGATATCGGCGCGGGCCGCTACACCTTTCGCGCCCGCAACATCGGCGCGGACGACAGCGTGCCGTTCCCGGACTTCAACGCCAAGGTGACCAATGTCGTGATGTGGGAGGGGCTGCGCGCCCATATCCCGCTGGCCGCCACCCGCCCCGGCATTACCGAGCTCGCGATGAAGATCAGGGGTGGCAAGGCGCTGGCGGTTACGAATTTCGGCGAGGTCGAGGTCGAGGCCTCGCGTATCCTGCCGGTTTGGGATGGCACGAACTGGACTGATCAGGAAACCGATCTCTGCGTCTGGGCGGCGGCCGATGCGCTGATGGACACGCGGCATGGCGCCGGCGAGCCCGCCAGCAAGCTCGATCTCGGCCGATGGCTCCACTACGCCGTGACGGGCGCGCCCTATAACAGCTTCTCCGGCGTCATCCGTGGCCCGGTCTCGGTCTATGAGGCGCTGTCGACGATCCTGGGCACGATGCGCGCCTCGCCGCTTCGCCTCGGCAATGTCTGGACGATCGTGCGCGACGAGCCGAAGCAGGTCCGCAAGCACGTCATCACGCGGCGCCAGATCCTGAAGGATTCGACCGGGCAGACCTTCAATCTCGATCTGTCGGATGGCTCGGCCGACATCATCGTCGAATGGCTGGCCGATGGTGATCCGCGTCGCGTCCGGTCGCATCGCGTCACCTTCGGCGCGCAGACGATGCACCCGCGCCGCATGCAGGCGACCGGCGCGCGCACCGGAGAGCATGCGATCCATATCGCCACCTGGGCAGCGGCGACCGCCTTTTTTCGGCGGGAGCGACGCGCCTTCTCGATGGAATATGCGGCCCGCACGTTGCTTCCGAACGACCCGGCGCGGGTCGATGCCTGGTACTTCGACCGGATCGACGCCGCCGGCGTGCTCGATGCCGAGATCGACGAGGGCGAGGGCCGCTTTGCGCTGACGCTCGACAGCGAGATCGCGGTCGAGGCCGGGCATTACGCCATCCTGCGCGGCCGCGATGGATTGGAATGGGGGCCGGTCGCGGTGACGCCGGATGGCCCGCGTATCCTGCTCGATGCTGACGACGTCGCGCTCGCCAAGAGCCTGACGGGCCTCGACCTCGAGGAGGTGCTCAATACCCCGACGCAGGAGCCAACCTCGGTCGTGATCGGCGCCTATAGCGAGGTCACGAGCCAATGGCTGATCCGCTCGATCGGCTTCGATGGCGAGACGCGCGTCAATGTCGAAGCGGTGCTCGACGCACCGGAGGTCTGGAGCGCGCTGGCCGAGCCGATCATCCTGCCGCCTCCCCCGCCCTCGACCGGGCTGGAGAACGAGGCCTCGGTCTCGATCGGGTATATCAGCGCCCGGCCTGTGCAGCGCAACGCGGCGATGTACATGGACTGGACCGTGGGCCGATCCCGCGCGGCGGCCGAGTACCAGGTCGTCATCAGCTATGACGACTGGGACACCTCCGAATTCGTCTATCGCGGGGCGGCGACTTCCGGCACGCATCCGCTGCGCGAGACGGATGGCACGATCCGGGTGCGGGCTCGCGGCATCGCCGCAAGCGGGCTGGTCAGCGCCTGGGTCGAGACCTCCTTCACGGTGACGCCCGCGATCATCGACCTCGGCAATGCCGGGGCCGGCACCTTGCCCTACAAGGCCTTCCTCGCGGGGATGGAACCGGTCGGCATCGTCTCGGAGCTGCCTGATCCGTTCGGCTATGAAGGGCCGAAGGTGGTCGGGCTCATCGTGCCCGGCGAGAAACCGAAGAGTTACTTCCTGCGGGAAGGCGCGACCGAATGGGAGCCGCAGGCTGCCGAGGACTATGTCGCCAACTCGATCACGGCGCTGGCTTTGGCGGTCGGCGCGGTCAAGGCGACGGCGATCGACGTCGCCTATCTCTCGGCGATCTCGGCGCAGCTGGGCGACATCCTCGGCGGCTCGCTCAACGTCAACAACAAGGTGATGATCTCGGCTGATGGGACGCTGGTGATCACCGATGGTGGCGCCATTCCAGGGCTGATCTTCAGCAATAGCCTTCTGCAGGTCAACTATGATGATGGCAACCCTGCCGTCCAGCTCGGTCGGTGGTCCTGATGTTCGCAGGGGTGCGCATCTTCGACCGCTTCGGAACTCTCCGCGTCGATATCGGTGACAGGCTGATGCGCCATATCAGCGATCCGCTGATTATCCCACCGGGCGGCAGCGGCGTCCTCGTCAGCGATGCATTCCTCACCGGATCGCCCGATTTCGAAGCCACCGTATTCGCCGCAGACGGCGCAAGCTATTGGCCCGGCGAGGGCCTATTGCCGCCGACCGTCTCCTTCAGCGGCAACACGATGACCTATTCGGTGCCCATCGGCCTGCCGACGCAGATCATCCAACCTCTGGTGTGGTGATGCTTCAAGCCGGACTTCGCATTTCTAACCAGTGGGGGTCGGTGCAGATCGACCAGAACTGGCGCAACTACGGATTCCGCCAGAAGGTGCCGGTCACGATCACCGCCTATGGCACCGGCGAACCGATTGGCTACGGTGGCTATCAGTATCAGCTCGTCCTTTCCGGAACCCCGGCCCTGCGGGTAGCTTGCCGTGCCACGGAGCTGCTGCCGGTCAAGATGCACTCCTATTTCAACGGCAGCACCTGGTTCCTGAACTGGTTGTTCCTGAAATGGCTGCCTCCCGTCGCTGACGGGAGCGAAGCGATCCCCGTCACGGAGACGGTCCAGTTCTACGTCTTCGATGTTCTCGACTTCGGCACCTTCTCAAATGTGGGTCTCAGAGTCTTCAACCCTTCGATGCAGCTCGTCTTCCATTCCGATGCGCCGATGATGAAGCTGGGCTATTCCGGCGCCGGCGTGCAGGGCTGCAATATCCCGTTCCTCGGCGGTCCAGGCCGCTCCTATGTTCCTTTGATCCTGCGCAATCCGATCCATGGCCATGGCGTTGGTGGCGTTGGGTATCGCATCGCCTCGCACTGCCTGCGGGTATCTGGCTCCACCATCATTACCGACGACCGGCAGGTCCGCAGCCTCGGCGCCTCGGATGCCTATGAGAACGTCGGCGCTTACGCCGCCATCGACGTAACCGGCCTCTAAAATCACGGACATCGCCATGGATCGTTCGATCTTTCGCTTCAGTCTCTCGACTGAGGACGCGCTCAGCTATGTCCTCGCCTTCACGGGGCTCGATCTCGACGGTCGTATCCTGCGGGTGAAGGTGAAGGACCGCGCATCGAGCACGACGCGCGCGACGCTGACGATCGGTGCGGGCCTGACCGTCTCGGGAGACGACGTCTCGGCCGCCGTCGCTCATGCGGATATGGCGAGCTGGCCACGCGGCGAGTATTCCGCCGACCTCGTCGACATCACCGGCGAGCCCAGCACCATCATGGCGGTGCGCTTCGTCTACGACCTACCCGGCAATCTGGTCTACGGCGTCAAGGACCGGAAGGCCTTCGTCGCATGGTCGGAAGCGAAGGCTTATGTCACTGCGACTGGCGCTGTCGGCCCGCCGGGCCCACCCGGCTCCCGTGGCTGGGCTCCAGATTTTGCGGTGACGGCCGATGGCGAGCGCCAGGTGCTGCAGGTCATCGACTGGATCGGCGGCACGGGCGAGAAGCCGGATATCACCGGCTATCTAGGCGCCGCCGGCATTGTCGCCGACATCGAGGACGCGATCGATGTTCGTGGCGCCGCCGGCGCCGATGGTACGAACGGCACCGACGGCAGTGACGGCGCTGACGGTGCCGATGGCGCGAATGGCTGGGTGCCCCTTCTCGCCATCGCGAGCGACGGAGCGCGCCGTGTCCATCAGGTCTATGACTGGGTCGGCGGAACCGGAACGAAGCCCGCGACCGGCGAATTTGTCGGCGCGTCCGGCCTGACGTCGATCATCGATGATGCCGTCGATATTCGCGGCCCGGCAGGTCTGGCTACGATCGCCAACGGCAACAAGGGTGACGTCACCACATCTAACAGCGGCGATACCTGGATCGTCAACGATCGGGCTATCATCTTCGCCAAGATGCAGGAAATGGCGACGTCGCGTCTCCTCGGCCGCGCGACGGCCGGCGCTGGTGACATCGAGGAGCTGTCGCCATCGGCTGCGCGCTCGATCCTGCAGATCACCGCTCAGGGCGATCTGCTGATTCTGGCGTCAGATGCCGGCACGCAGCGCTCCGCGCTTGGCGCATCCTCGGCAGGCTCTGCACTGTTCATCGCCGCTGATCAAGCAGCCCAGCGAACTGCCCTTTCCGTGATGACGAAGGTGGACGGCGCCCTGCTGACGCTGTCCGGCGCCGCGTTCGACTGGACCCCCTTGCCCGCGGGCGTTCGCAAGGTCCGCATCGCTTACCGAGCCCTGAGCACGAACGGCAGCTCCATCCCGATCGTGCAGCTCGGCACGGCGAGTGGGTTCGAGACCTCAGGCTACGCCGGGTCCGGAATTACTCTGCCTGCCACCAACCTCGTCGCGGCGATGAGCAACGGCTTTCTCCTCGCCGGCAACTGGGGCGCGACGCTCGAACTGGATGGGGCGATCGAACTGGAGAAGATCGATTCCGGCTCCAACGCCTGGAGAGCTGCCGCAGTCGGAGGGCTGCGAAACGACACCTACGTCATGATTTCCGGCGGGTCGAAGCTTCTCGGCGGCGCCCTGACGCAGGTCCGGCTCACGACGGCCGGCGGCAGCAATACCTTCGACAACGGTCTCGCCTCCATCAGCTACTGGTATTGATCATGCGAACCATCGTGAATTGCGAAACCGGCGAAGTCACGGTCGATCCGGACTGGATCGGCGAAACCCAGCTTCCGACGCTCGACGACTATCGCCGCGCGATTCAGGTTCACATCGACGCGACCGCGAATGTTCGCGGCTACGACAGCGGCGTGACCTGCGCGTCCTATGTCAGCTCGACGAACGCGATCTGGCAGGCCGAGGCGGTGGCCTTCGTCTCGAAACGCGATGAGTGGTGGGCCTATGCCTATGCCGAGTTGGCGAAGGTTCAGAACAGCGAACGTGAGCAGCCGAGCGTCGCCGAGCTGATCGACGAGCTGACGCCGATGGTCTGGCCCCTCGCCGAATAGCCGGCGCCCAACAATCGCCCTGTGGGGCTTGCCCAGGCCCGCCCGCTGCGGCGGGCTTTCTCATATCCGGAGCATTCCATGACTGCGCAGAATTACGCGCGGGCGCTTCCGCGCGTCCTGGTGCACGAAGGTGGCTGGTCGAACCACAAGGCCGATCCCGGCGGCGCCACGATGAAAGGCGTGACGCAGCGCGTCTATGACGCCTTTCGTGATCGTCGTGGCGAGGAGCGCAGATCCGTCCGCCTGATCGAAGACGCCGAGCTGCAAGCGATCTATCGCCGGCAGTACTGGGATGCGATCAAAGGCGATAGCCTGCCGGTCGGCGTCGACTATGTCGTCTTCGATGGTGCCGTTAACTCTGGGCCGTCGCAGTCGGTGAAGTGGCTGCAGCGCGCACTGGGCACCATCAAGGTCGACGGTGTGATCGGCGAGGCTACGCTTGCCGCGGTCGAGGCCTATCCTGATCATGACAGGCTGATCGCGTTGATCATCGAGCGCCGCCTCGCCTTCCTGAAGGCTCTGAAGACCTGGGGCGATTTCGGCCGCGGCTGGGCGAGCCGGGTCGCGCAGGTCAGGCAGATCGGGCAGGCCTGGGCCTCGGGCTCCGTCGGGCCGAAGCCGGTCTTCTTCATCGGCGGCGATGCCAAAGCGACGATCGACCAGGCGAAGGCTCTGCCGGCCAAGGGCGGCGCTGATGCCACGACGGGCGCCGGCGTCGGGACGGGCGGCCTCGGTGCACTGCTCGAGCAGGCGCGGCAACAGCTCGACCCGCTGGCGGCGAGCTCGACCGTGATCGGCAACGTCGTGACCGCCCTTGTCGTCACCGGCGTCGTGCTGACGGCCGGCGGCATCGCCTATCGCTGGTATGCCGCGCGGAAGGCGAAGGCGCGGGCCGAGGCGCTCGATCTGCCCGAAGGAGTGGCGGCGTGATCGCCTTAGCGGATCTCGTCATCGGGGGCGTCAAGTTCGCCCGCAGCATCCCGTGGCAGGCCTGGGCCGTCGTCGGGCTTCTCGCGGCCGTCGGCCTCTACGGCTGCCAGCAATACGACCGCGGCGCCCAGGACGCGACGGCCAATTCCGAACGCAAGCAACAGGAGCAGGCCGATGAGGCTCGCAAAGAGGTGGATCGCGTGCTGCGCGGTGATCGCTCTCGCGTCATGCAGTTCGACCGTGATTGACGGCTGCCGGATCTTCAGCCCGATTCATGGCTCCTCGCGCGATACGGCCGAGACGCGGGCGCAGGTCGACGCGCACAACGCCAAGGGCGTCGGTGCTTGCGGCTGGAAGGCCGGGGCATGATCATCATCAGGGTCGCCCGTGGCATCACGGAACACTTCCCGGCGCGCGCCAGCGAATGGGGCTTCGCGATTCTGCTGATCTGGCTCGGGAGCCTGTTCATGCAGTATCCGGCGCTGTTCGATATCTCGCTTAGCTATGGCGGGCTCGCACGGCTTGCCGACGAGATCGTTTGGGGCTGGGCCTGCATCAGCGTCGGTGCTCTCCGCCTGCTCGCGCTGGTGATCAACGGCACCTTTGCCGGCACCTGGTACGGACGCTGGTCACCGCACATCCGCGGCGCCTGTGCCTTCCTGTCGTGCGGCATCTGGTTTCCGGTGTTCGCCGGCTTCCTCGCCACTGAGCGCCCCCTCCTGATCGTCTGCTATGCCGGTGTCGTGCTCGGCCTCGACGCCTACAATGTCCGGCGCGTCTGGGCCGATGCGGGCCGCGCCGAGAAAGCGCACGCCCATGCCGCCGGGATTTGAATGGATCGCGACGCTCCCGCCGGGATTGCAGATGCTGGTGATGATCGGGGTCGGAATCGGCTTCGTCTTGCTCGGCCGCAGCGGCTACCTCACCGGCAAGCGCGAGCCTCCCGTTTCGTCCAAGGATATGGTGCTGACGGCGGCGAGCATCACGGACATGTCGTCGGTGCGCGAGCTGGTCGCGGCGGTCACGCGGCTCGCTGAAGCCGGAGAGCGCAGCGCCGACGAGCTCGGCACCATCCGTCAGATCCTCGCCGAGGATGCCGAGCAGCGGCAGGACGATCGCCAGTATCGCCGCGGCCTCGAGGCGGGGCGGCGCGAGCCGGCAAGTCGCCGGCGCTGATTGAATTCGGCTCTCGCCGATCCGTGCCGGCGGTCTCCGGCCTCACAAGGAGAAGACCATGAATGTCCGCGCCAAGTTCTTCGTCGAAGACATCCGTCACAACGATGTGCCCGGCACCGACCAGTACGCGACCATCACCATGAAGCCGGTTTTCGGCACCTATGGCGACGGCGAGGTCAACAAGAGCTGGAGCAAGTACACGCCGTCGGGATCTCTGAGCATCACGATCACGAACCCTGCGGCGATCGAGGCCTTCGAGAAGGGCAAGGCCTATTACCTCGATTTCACGCCGGCCGACTGATCGGCGCACCTGATCGCCATGGCGATGGCTTGGCCGGCCTAACCGGCTGCCCTCCTGGGGCGTTTCCTCCCTAGACTTGGCCCCGCTCCGGTTCGCCCCGGAGCGGGGCCTTTTTCGTTTCAGCGCGATGTGCTATCGGAAGGGCCTCGACGGCGCGTCCGGTTTACTGGCGCGCAGGCGGAGTCGTCTACCGCCATCATTTCCATCGAACGCATGAAAGGGGTCCGCTATGGCGCGGCTCAGGTCATGGCTTTCGCTCGGGCTGATGGCGGCGCAATTTGCGCTTTGCCTAGCCGAGCTCAGCCGATTGTTCTGATCTATGGCCGCCGCCATCCGGTGGCGGCCTTTCTCAGGCTATGGCCGCTGCCGCCGTCTCACATGGCCGATAAGCATCTGAACCTCTGACCGCCGCGCAACCTCCACGTACCATTGCGCCTCGCGAGATTGCTTAAGGGTTAGCTCCCGGTGTGTTTTCCCGCTGAACTCGCCAAAAGTCTGAACTGAACCGGGCTCCATTTCCATTTCGATCCGATAGCTCGGTGGCGAACCGCTGGCGGCTGCCAAGCGAACGCAGGAGTCGGCATCGAGGCCGAATAGGTGTTCGAGTATCCGGCGAAGATACTCCTCCGCTTCGGCCTTTGGCATTTTGGCAACCACACCTGCGAGCATTAGGCCGGCGCCCGCTTCAACGCCGCGTAACGGTCGATCTCGGCCCGCAATCTCGCAACGGCAGCCTCGCCGCGGATGCCCTTGATCCCGCGTGCGTCGCGATCCTGCGAGCCCGTCACGCCGTCGAGCGTCTCGTTGCGTTTTCCGAGCGGCATATTGGCGAGGAATGCGATCTCGCACTCGTGCTTCCATTCCTCCGACCAGGTCGAAACCTCGCGGCCAGCGAGGACGGAATAGACCATGGGCGGATTATCAGGCGGGAAGGGCATCAGCGAATCTCTAAAGTGGTCTCGCTACCAATACCCCTTTTGAGCACGACGGGCGTCTCGCCGCTTGCCGCGGCCACGATGCCATGTTGAGCCGACACGATCGCGAGGGTCGAAATCCTCGCCCTTGATTGCGTCGCGAAATTGGTCCGCCTGTGCCTGATCGCTAAAGCAGAAAACTTCATAGCTTCGCGTTCCGTCGCCAACCACGAAGCGGCGCCGGCATAGACTGGACAGTGGCCCCGAGGCGTTGAAATAGCCCAGACCGCGCCCTTCGAAGAGCGGGACCGCGACCTGATGTGGATAGTCCCGGCTAATCTGCGTGTCGCTCGGCTGGCCCCTTGCTCTCACCGTGGCCTCACAGCGCCCGGATCTGCTCTTCGAACTCCTCCGGGATGGTGCCGTGCCGTGCGAGAACGTCGATCGAGGCGACTTCGCCGGTTTCATCATCTGCCACGACGTGCACGACGGCGACGCCCTCGGCCGAGCGTCCCAGTCGCTCGCCCTCATTGAGAGCATGATGCTTGGTCTTCGCGGCGACGCGCTGGGCGGGCACAAGCCGCTTCCGGTGCGTCTTGAAGGGCTGCAGGAAGAAGGTATCGACGCTCGCCATGGCTTGACTCCTAGAGGCTGTTTGTTCTCATAATGTTCTCATATCCGAGGACGAGAACAATGCAAGCCGAGCCGGTCGACCAGCGCGTCGAGGACACGACGTTAGACGCCGAAATCTCGGGACTGATTGCAGAGCTGAGAGAAGAGCACGGCTCTGATGAAGCCGCCCTGCGAGCCCTCGCGCATGACTTCATCGTCCTGATGGCCGATGCCGACCGCTCGGTATCGCGCGGTTATCTCCGCGGTCTGTTTTCGGAGGGAGCGCGGCCGATCCGCGAAGCCGAATGAGCCATGGCACCGCCGAACAAGGACACAGAGCTGCGGGACTTCCCGTGGGTCGTGGTGCGCTTCAGCTGCTACTACTGCCGGCGTCGGGCCAACAAGCGACTGGCCGCGCTCGTCTGGCACTACGGCATGCACGCGACCTTGGCGCAGCTCGTGGCCGCGTTCCGGCGCCCCTGTCCCTGGCGACACGACAACCTCGAACGACGGCCGCAGAAATACGGGATGAAGTGCGGCGCCTATTGCCCCGACATCGGCCGGACCTCCCCGCCGGATTGGCCTGGGCCGATGATGGGCCTCACCCTGATTGAAGGAGGGAAGGATGACCAGCTTCCAGCCGAGCCTGCGCCAGCCGAAAGAAGGCGCCGCATCGGAGGTGATTGATCGCGTCCGAGATGCTGTCCGTTACGCCTGGGAGACCAGCGAATTTGCAGCAGCGGTGGCGGATGATGTCGACGACAGCGGATTCGAGTGGTTCACGGATCTGGCCGAACAGAACGATTGCGAGGTCAGCGGTCCCTATATGGGGCATGCGGAAGGGCCTGGAGACTATTTCCTCGTCCGCCACCGTCCGAAGCCACCAATACCGCAGCTCGACTTATTCCTGCGGACTTGACGCGCCGGTGGCTGCGTCGCTGACTGCCGCGGCGACCAAAGCGAGCGCCTGAACATGTGTAATCTCTACAGCCACACCCGCAACGTCGAGGCGATGCGGAAGCTGTTCGCCAAGTTCGACGTAGCCGCTCAGATCGTGCCGCAACCCGGCATCTTCCCGGATTATGCTGCGCCCATCATCCGGAACCAGGCCGGCACGGACGTTCCGGAACTCGTCTTGGCGCGCTGGGGCATGCCGAGCAGCAAGAAGGCTCTGCTCGATGCGGCGACGAAGCGCGCGGACAAGTTGCGGGCGAAGAACAAGCCGGTCGACTTCGACGAGCTGCTCAAGATGGAACCGGACAGCGGGACGACGAACGTCCGCAACTCCTCGAGCTCACATTGGAAGCGCTGGCTCGGCCTCGAAAGCCGATGCTTGGTTCCGTTTACATCGTTCAGCGAGTTCAATCGTGATGCCGGCGGGGACGTCTGGTTCGCGTTCGGCGAAGATCGCCCCACGGCCTTTTTCGCCGGGATTTGGACGAAAGACTGGACCAGCGTGCGCAAGATCCGAACAGGCCTAGAGACGATCGACCTCTACGCTTTCCTGACGACTGAACCGAACGCCGAGGTCGGCGCGATCCATCCGAAGGCTATGCCGGTGATCCTCACGACGCCCGAAGAATGCGCGGCGTGGATGACGGCTCCGTGGGAGGAGGCGAAGGCGTTGCAACGCCCCCTCCCCGATCGCTCGCTCGACATCGTCGCACGCGGGCTGAAGAAAGACGGTGAAGCCGCCTAGACCGGCCGGATCAGGAAGATCCTGACCAGCAGTACCGTCACCAGGAAGAGGATGATGGACAGAAGCCAGCTCGGCCTGGTCCAGATGCTGCGCGGCTTGTCGTCAGGGTGCATGACTTATTGGGGAACGCGGGCCCGGAAAAGCAAGAGGCTGACACCGCTTCCCAAGCTGATGTAACGCGTTCGCGGCGACCGCCTTCCGCTTGCGGCGCATGAGAAGTATAGATCTCGGTGGGAGAATCACTCTTATTTTCTGCTTCGAATCGATTCACTCCCTCAGTAGAGGTTGGTCGTGCTCCCATCTGCGCCATCTCCGATTACCGCCCAGGATGTTCGGCGTCTTATTGGAATGAGAGAGGGACCGATCCTTGAATTGAAGCGAGAAATTCCTCGACTTAATGATCAAGGGAAGGTTGAGCTTTTAAAGGACGTATCCGCGATGGCAAATGCTATCGGCGGATCGATAGTCTATGGAATAGAAGAGAAAGATGGCGTAGCTTCAAAATTGGTTGGCATTCAATCTGATAATATCGACGACCTCTGTGTAAATATAACAAACATCATTGCGACTGGACTCTCGCCCGCTGCCGCAGGAATTGAAATTCTGCATGTAATGGTCGAAGAGATTTCTATAATTATAATTCGCACAACAGAAAGTCATCTAAAGCCACACCGCGTCATATATGGGGGCCGCAGCAAGTATTATCTGCGACACGGGATGAGTTCTCGGGAAATGACAGACGCCGACCTGAGGATGACATATACGAAAGGAACTTTTCTCGGAACACATATCGATGGCGTCGTCATAAAACCGAATGATTTGTTATCAGTAGGTCAGGGAAGATTGAGCAATCGCACCATAACAAATTGCACATTCCTGGGACCAGGCACGTTAGTTATTCTTGGAAATACTTTGAGTAAAAATGAATTCCGTAATTGTCAAATGATAGTAATACCCGGCGACAATTCCAGAACCCCAATACGATCGTCGGGCATAATAGGATGCCACGTGACCGGATGCTTTTTCTTTGACCTCACGTTGATTGTTCCACCAAATGTTCTGGAAGCATTTGTCGCAGATATGCCCAGTTTCCTTGAGCATATGCCGATCATATGCGACGGAAGGCGAAATTAATCGCTTGCGAGGAAAGCGGCGCAGGGCTCAGCCCCGACGCAAGTTAATCTTAAGAAGACACTCCAGCAGAGAAAAGCGATGGAGGGGAATCTTCTTCAAGGTCAAGGCGCCCCAAAACCATGAAGCGATGCCCGCTTATGTCGATAAGAAATTGTGCAAGCAATGACTTAACGCGCGAAAGGAATGCTATTGCCTCTTGATAGCGGGAGATTATAAATTCTCTTTCGAAATTCTTGTCACCAGCGTGTAGCACGTTGCCGCAAACCCCGTAAATTTCCGCAGCCTGATCCTTGGTAAGATTGTCGCCCGACGGCGGAAGAAAATTCCCTTCGATACCCGGCTCATCTGATGGTCCAATGGTCAAGGACTCAGGGAAAAAAGCTGGATTGATCCTGGATAGCTTTGCCATAATTCTATGCGCGTTCCATTCCTCACGGATCGCCTTAGATATCTCTGCTCCACCAGCTTCATTTGCGGAAACTGACAGGAGCATCATCTCCTCGATAATCTTCCTGATGTTTAGATAGACGTAGTCGAGCGCGATCAAATCATCCATCGACAGGTTGGTTGGAACCCCGCCAGAAAGCACCCTATCTAGGTGGACAATCCTTCGCTTGACCATCGAAAAGTAGAGCATGGCCCTGCTCAGGTCCGGTTTGCGCCTAGCGGACGACCTGCCGGCTTGCCCATTTTCTCCATCCATTCGACCGACCTTGCCTGAAGGCAATTCTCCGTTGAGATGACACGACTGATACGACCCATCTAAAGCCTCGACAATATTGCGGCTCGGTGACTTTCGGACGGGGTATCCCTTTAGCGGGCGGATGCCCATAGGGCCCTCGCACGATAATTGAACCTGATTTGTTCCAGCGGGGGGGGAGATATGAGTCCCTCTCCCGCTACCACTTCCAAGAGTCAGCGCGGTAAGGCCGTTTTCACGATGCACGTATAACCTTCGGCGAATGCTAGCTGGGGGTACTGATGATCCTGCTCTATTGCGATGAAACGAACTTGGAGGAGCGAAACGGGGATTTTCTGATCTATGGTGGTTTAGGTATTCCAGCCGATCGCGCGCTCGGCCTCTCTCGCTCGGTTGATGATCTGAGAAAGGAATACAAGCTTGATCCTACCTTTCGGCTGAAGTTTAATCCCGGCCCCAAACATCTCGATCATCAGGAATTTATCGCTCTTAAGCAGCGAGTAATGGAAGCTGCTGTCGCGCATGGCGCTCTTTTGGTTGCCTACCTCATCTTGCACGACATAGCGAAAAGCCCCGATGAGGGCCGGCGAAATGGGATCAACGTCGTCTGCTATCATTTCGACTGCTTGTTGAGGCGCAGCGAGCGTCATGGGCTTGTGCTAATCGATCGCTTCAACGATGCCGGGAACCTGATCGAAGCGCATCTGACGGAAAAATTCTCGATCGGCCTGGTCGGCATGCCATACTCGAGTCAGATGCGGCTCGGGAACATTATCGGGTTGCACTATTCGGCAATCGGCCAGTCGCACTTCCCCAGTATCGTGGACATCGTGCTCGGGTCTTTGCGGTTCGCGATTAACGCGCATACCCGCCGAAAGCAGGAGCATCACGTCACCGCTGGCGCTCTGCTAAAGCTCCTGGCGCCGATGTGCTGGCGAGACAAGGACAATGGGCCAGTGTCTGAGCTCAGCGTCGCTTTCAGTCCAAAGGTTGTAAAGGCCGATCATTATCGAGCTGCCTATCAGGGGCTAAAGGATTTCCTTGCTGCAAATGGCATCGAAACCGAGCAGCGGATCGAGGCGATCCGTACATACTAACGGCGTGGCTCGGCCCATGGTATGCCCACGATTACCGCGAACCTTTACGGAACGTGACGGGAACGCCCGCGTGTGAAAGCGCCGATAGAATCGGGCCTCGCGCGTTCGGAGGCTCGTTTACACCGAGGATGTCGGCGGTTCGAGCCCGTCACTGCCCACCACTCCCCAATTTCCGACGTTAACCGAGACGATGTGGGCGGCATATGGCGCCCCCAGAGGGCCACGCATGAAGTATCCGTGGCAGCGAGGGGCAATGCGCAGTCTACGCGGCGTGGTCATTTGCGCCCCCTCTCCCGCTCGCTCAGGCGGCCAGCGGAGCAAGCCTTCGAATGAAATCGGCCTGAGACTCGCAACCAGTCTTCGCGAGAATCCTCTTGATCTGTGTCCGGACGGTCTCCCGAGAAACGCCGCGCTCGAGCACGATCTCGTCGATGGTCAGGCCTTTGAGGATGCGGCTGGCCACGGCGGCCTCGGCGCGCGTCAGGTCATAGAGTTCGCAGAGCAGCGAAGCTTCGATGCTCAGGCTCCGATCGGCCGTGGTGACCACCAGCATGGCCTGCGCTCGCGAGAAGATATCGAGCGCCTGCCGCCGGATCGGCAGCACGTGGATAATGAAGGCCGACAAGTCGTCCTTACGAGGAACCGGAATCGAGCGCGTATCGCCAATGCGATCCCGAGCGAGGTCTAGCAGGGCCGTCTGAAGAAGCGCGTTCGCGCGAACATCGTCGAGCGCGATCTTGCCCCGAGCGCGGATGACGATCTGTCCCAGAAGAGCCTCGAAGCCGGGGTTCATCGCCGTGACACTGCCGCTGGCGCTGATCAACGCGGCTCGCGCCCCTGCCCGCTCGAAGGAGTCCAGACTGGCCTGTGCCCGCTGCATCTGAAGCTTGGAAGCGAGCACTGCCGCCCGGGCCAGGTGCGGCCGAATGCCGTCGAGAACCTCTACCGCTTCGCGGGGAACTGGGCCGAGTTCGAACTTGCGCTCGAGTGTGAAGACGATGTTCTCTCCGGACGATGCGCGAACATGGGTGGCCGTGCCCCAACCGTAGCCTTCGGGCCGCAGAAAATCCGTGTACATCTCGTCCTTTTCCAACTCCTCGTCCGAGAAGATGTCGTGGTCCGTGATGAAGCCGGTTCCGCCATGGGCCAGCAATCCGGCCATGCGGGTGTTTCGGTTCATCCAGCCTTGCGCCATGAAGCGCTCGAAAGCCGGCGCGAACTCCTTGTTGGTGACCCAATTGGTGCCGAGCTCGGAATGGGCGAACAACAGCCCTCCACTGCAGCCCACAATCTGGGCGAGCCGCTCGATGGTATCGGGCCACATCTCGGGCACTGCAGCGGCCTCGTAGAGCCTTGCCACCGCATCACCGAATTCGGTCGTATCCAGCATTTCGTCATCCCCCAGACCGTGGTGCGCGGATGCCGCATCACCGCCAAATCGTCAATCATCGCCTTGCTAGAGGATGAAGCTTAAAGCAGTATCTCGCGCTCTCGCCGAGTCATTCTCGACTATATCCACTTGAGTTAACTAAGCTAAATTCTCTGGGAATACGGCATGAACATCGCAGTTTTTGCGCAAGAATATCTTCGGGCGGCCATTCGCAAACCGAGTCAATTCCTCAAGAGATACCCGGCACGGCTGTGCACGATTTGTGGCTATGAAGGGCGTTTCCTGGACGTCGGTCCACGTCCCGAGGCGCGCTGTCCCAATTGCTCCTCCAAGGAACGCGACCGAATCATGGGGTTGCATCTGCGCCGGAACGGCCTCGACCTGAGCGACAAGGCCGTGCTGCACTTCTCGCCGGAACGCCCGTTCTTCCGGCTTTGGCGGCGTAACCCGCGCTATGTGGCGGGAGACGTCAAGATCAGCAAGGTCGCCAATGCCGTCGTGGACATCACCAATATTCAGTTCAACGACGGATATTTCGACTACCTGATCTGCCACCATATCCTCGAACATGTGCCCGAAGACGCGAAGGGCATGAGCGAGTGCTTCCGCGTGCTGAAGCCGGGTGGCGTGGCTTTCTTCTCGGTCCCGCTCGATCAGGAGCGCGCAGAGACCTGGGAGCCGCCACCGGACATGCCTGCGGCCGAGGTCGAACGCATCTGCGGCTGGGACCATGTCAGGCTCTACGGCCGCGACTTCCCGGACAAGCTCGCCAAGGCAGGTTTTTCCATCTCGGAAATCGCCTTCACGGCGGAGGAGGGAGAGCGCCATCGCCTGACCGAGAAACACGATCTCGCACTTCAGGGCCTCGATCGGATTTTCGTGGGCACGGTGCCGGCCGAGGCTAGGGATCGCTAGGCTTCGGGAGGCGACACGCCGGCAGAGCCGCCCGCCGTCATCTCCCTCGACAAGGCACGCTGAGAGACGCTGACCACGGATTGTACGGCGCCCCGGCAGGCCAGCGCCGCCTCAAATAGAGGCCGTCGCGGACGACGCAGCTCTTGAGCCGCCCGCAAAAAGAAAACCGCCGACGCTTGCGCGCCGGCGGTTCTCATTTCTCAGACCGAAGGTCAGTGGGCGACGACGCCCGCCGCCTCGTCGTCCGCGCCCGGAGCGGGCACGGCCTTGAGATCCTCTTCCCAGACGATCGGAACCGGCTGGCGGGTCAGCGCATGCTGGAGCACCTGCTCCATGCGCGAGACCGGGACGATCTCCAGCCCCTCACGAACCGACTTCGGCAGATCGATCAGATCCTTGGCGTTCTCCTCCGGGATCAGCACCTTCTTGATGCCGCCCCGTAGCGCCGCCAGGAGCTTCTCCTTCAGGCCGCCGATCGGCAGCACCCTGCCCCGCAGCGTGACCTCGCCGGTCATGGCGACGTCGCGGTTGGTCGGGATGCCGGTCAGGATCGAGACGATGGTGGTCGCCATCGCGATGCCTGCCGACGGCCCGTCCTTCGGGGTCGCGCCCTCCGGGACGTGGACGTGGATGTCACGCCTGTCGAAGAGCGGCGGCTCGATGCCGAAATCGATGGCCCGCGAGCGGACATAGGACGCCGCCGCCGAGATCGATTCCTTCATCACGTCCTTCAGGTTGCCGGTGACGGTCATGCGGCCCTTGCCGGGCACCATGACGCCCTCGATCGTCAGCAATTCGCCGCCGACCTCGGTCCAGGCCAGACCGGTGACGACACCGACCTGATCCTCCGTCTCCGCCATGCCGTAGCGATAGCGCGGCGGGCCGAGATATTCTTCCAGCAGCGGCTCGTCGACGACAACCTTGGCCTTCTTGCCGAGCACGATGTCCTTCACGCCCTTGCGGACCGTGTTGGAGAGCTCGCGCTCGAGGTTGCGGACACCGGCCTCGCGGGTATAGCGCCGCACCAGGGTCTGCAGGGCGTCGTCGTTGATCGACCACTCCTTGCCGGTCAGTCCGTGCTTCTTGATCGCGTTCGGGATCAAGTGCTTGCGGGAGATCTCGGTCTTCTCTTCCTCGGTGTAGCCGGCGATGCGGATCACCTCCATGCGGTCCAGAAGGGCCGGCGGAATGTTCAGCGTGTTCGCCGTCGTCACGAACATCACGTTCGACAGGTCGTAATCGACCTCGAGGTAATGGTCGTTGAAGGTCGAGTTCTGCTCGGGGTCGAGCACCTCCAGCAGGGCCGCCGAGGGATCGCCACGGAAGTCCTGTCCCATCTTGTCGATCTCGTCGAGCAGGATGAGCGGGTTCGAGGTTTTGGCCTTCTTCATCGACTGGATGATCTTGCCGGGCATCGAGCCGATATAGGTGCGGCGGTGACCGCGGATCTCGGCCTCGTCACGCACGCCGCCGAGCGACATGCGGACGAACTCGCGCCCCGTCGCCTTTGCGATGGACTTGCCGAGCGAGGTCTTGCCGACG